>Ga0164290_1000396_pt1 | contig 147690 bp, 116 predicted proteins | sample Micstemetagenome_FD_108782 | JGI IMG/M metagenome (GOLD analysis project Ga0164290, IMG submission 108782) | Contaminated culture microbial community from soil near Moab, Utah, USA - Microcoleus steenstrupii SON62 (Illumina Assembly) | ecosystem: Environmental > Terrestrial > Soil > Soil crust...
AAAACAATCAGAGTGTACGATAATAAGGGAGTTATTAAAAGAACAGTAAAAGTAAATGCTGCAAAAAAGTATGAACTGCAGATACCGGAGTTAAAGACCGGGGTTTATTTTATTGAAATAAGCGAAGGTTTATATACAGAAAAACAACAGTTGATCATTACAAAGTAAGACTGTTGTTGAAATAGTTGTCTTACCGTCATGGCTGTCTCCTTGATCTGTTTTTACAGGCAAAGGAGACAGCCTTTTAATACTGGTAACCCATGCATATACTCTTGGGATAGTGCTAATTTGGCAGGATAAATTTATTGGCTTTAGTTTTGATGTTTAAACATTAAAAAGGAACAATCATGAAAACAAGAATACAAAGGGCTTCCGAAAGAGGCACCGCCGACCATGGCTGGTTGAAACCCAATTTTTATTTCAGCTTTGCCGGATATTATAATCCTGAACAAATACACTTTGGTTTGCTAAGGGTGCTGAATGACGACTTTATTGAAGGTGGGGGCAAATTTCATACGCATCCGCATGATAATATGGAGATTGTAACCATTCCCTTGTCGGGTGCGGTACATCATAAAGACAATACCGGTGGCGAAGGCGTTGTAAAAGCAGGAGATGTACAGATCATGAGCGCCGGTAGTGGTGTGCTGCATTCCGAAGCCAATGCTTCCGCAACGGAATTACTGAACCTGTTTCAAATATGGGTTTTTCCAAAAGAAAAAAATATCCAGCCAAGATATGACCAGCGCAGCTTTGATGTGAAAGACAGGACTAATAACTGGCAGGTAGTGGTATCTCCAAGAGAAGAAGATGAGGCACTATGGATCAACCAGGATGCCCGTTTTGCCTTGGCCAACCTGGAAGCTGGTAAAACATTGACCTATGAAAATGCATTTAAGGGCAATGGTGTGTATGTAGTGGTGATCAATGGAACGGTGCAGGTGGGCAACACAGTGCTGAACAAAAGAGACGCATTGGGCGTATGGGAAATGGATTCGTTCAGCATAACAGCCAGTGAAGATGCAGAATTAATGGCGGTTGAGGTTCCGATGCACTAGTAAGCGCACAGCAGGCAAAGAGCAACTTTTATAAGTGGCTCTTTTTTTGCCACAGATTCGCGGATGTAAAATAACTTAGTTAGAATCAGGCAACTAATCTGCGAATCTGCGGCTTTTGATTGGCGCAGGCCTTCCGGCCCTGTGCATCTTTGTATACTCAAAACATCCAAAGTTTTAAAACCTTCGGATGTTTTACAAGTTCAGTTAAATATCCACAACAAAACAGGCTTGTCTGCATCATCAAGATAAGTGGACAGTGTTTTTAAAAAAGAAGGTGCCACAGTAGGGCATCCCTGGCTCATACAAATAGGTTCCGGGGCTACTTCATTATCGGGTACACATTCATGTGCGTGCAGTACCACAAAGCGGTCAAAGGCTTTGTTATTTGTTTTATCAAGTCCATATAGTTTATAGGCCAGGCCAAACTTGCCATTATAAGAATGGCCGATCCTGTATTTACCCAAAGAAGAAGAATTGCTTCCTGGAGTATTGGAGAAACTGATATTGCTGTAGCCACTGTTTCCATAGCCATGTGTTACCAGGCCAGATTGTAACACTGAATCCTTTTTGATATCATACACAAAAAAACGGTTGCTGCCACAGGCAATGTTCATGTCAATTAAAAAGCAGTAGCGGCTGTTATAATCATTTTCTTTTGCAAATATGTCCAGCTTACTGGCGAACCCTTGCAGTCTTTTAAATCCGGAAATTTTTGCCGCTGCGTTTTTAGTCACCGGTTGGGCGTACTGTTTTTTGTTATCCGGAGTTTTATTAAAATGCTGCCATGCAAAGGGTGATACTGCCGCAATGGCAAGTATAAAGATCAATAGCCGGTTCATACAGGAAGGTTTAGGGCGATGGGATACAATATTAGCGGGGTTCCATATTATTTCACTATGAGGATTTTGTAAATAAAAGTTAAGAAGAGAATGAGATGGAAGCAGGAGGGTTGTTTTGCTGTGTCTTGAAGTTGTTGTGTTGCGTAAAGTTATCCATTTTTAGACACGAGCTGTAAAGGCAGCAAGTACGGACAATTGCCGGATGTTTGTAAGAAGAAAAGGAAAAGAATTGACAGGTGTTTGACTTAGGATTGTTTTAAATTTCCGTTTACGGTAACACTATCTTCCAAACCGGTATAGTTCTGTAAGTTTATTTTCCGTGCCTGCTAAAATATCCGGGATGATATCCATCGCCTGTATAGAAAACGTAATGCCATTGCCGCCAAAGCCCAGCACAAACAAAGCATTTTTATATTCGGGGGAATAACCAATATATGGCAACCCGTCTTTAGTAGTACCAAAAGTACCTCCCCAGCTAAAGTCTTCTATAAAATGTACGCCGGGTAAAATAGTCTGAAGTTTATCCGCCAGTTTTTTGGCCTTTTTTTCTTTGGTGCGTTGCTGAAATAAGGAAATGTTATTGGATGAATCCTCGCCACCGATCAGCAATCTCCCGTCATCGGTTGTACGCATATAAATGTAAGGGTCTTCTGTATCCCACACCAGCGTATCTGCCAGGTTTTTATTGAGCGGAATATCCTGTTCACTAACACTGGCATAGGTGTAAAAAAGATCCGCTACCTTCTCCTTCAGCATTTCCGTTGTTTCAAAGCCAGAACAGAAAACGATTTTATTGCAGCTTACAGTGTGGCCGTCTTTTGTATGAATAAGTGGTTGTTCGCTTTCAAGATCAAAGGATGAAATGTCCGTCTGGTCAAAAACACCCATACCTCTTTTTACATTCAGCCGTATCAGTTCATGTGCAAGCTTGTAGGCATCCACACTGGCGGCTGTATTGGATAAAATAGCACCAAAGCAATGAATGCCATACTGGTCTTTCACCTCTTCAGTACTCAGCCATTGAACACCCAGCTGGTATTTGTTTCTGATGTCAAATTCCTTGCGTAGCCATTGTGCTGCCTTTTTATTATGAGAGATATACAGTGACTTCTTTTTTTGAAAGCCGCAGTCAATTTTTTCTTTGGCTACCGTCTGTTCAAGTTGATTGATGGCTTCATTACCCGATCGGTAACACAAAGCGGCATTTTGTTCCCCAATCATTTCCGCTAATTGGTAAAGGGGTACATCAATCTCATACTGGAGCATACTGGTAGTGGCCGATGTGCTTCCCTGGCCAATATCCCTTTTATCGATCAGGGTAACTTTGTATCCGGCATCCATCAAAGCATGACTGACCAGCGCACCGGTAATACCACCACCTATTACTGCTATTTCCGTTGTAACAGCTGTTTGAAGTGAAGGGTAACTGTAAAGAAGCCCGTTTTTTAACAGCCAAAATGATTCAAAAGTCCGTAAACGCATGGCAAGGTTTTAGCGTATATATCTCAAACTTCTTACCAACTTATAATAATGATAACATTTTTTGGCAACCAGTATGTATAACTTTACGAACCGGGGTTGCATATGAAGCGTAACCATTTTTTATTTACGATGCTTTGCTTGCTGTTAGCTATACATAGCCAGGCACAGAATTACCATGCCATTAACGGGAGCGTATATGCAGGCAGCCTTGCCCCGGCTGCCAATCCTGCATCCATTGTATTTGTGCCTTATTCATGGGATGTTACGCCATTGGCCTTCCAGTTCAAACAAAGTACCAATGCTTATAGTATAAAAGGCTTTTCACTATTGTCACCATCCGGTGAAGCATTTGTAGAAAATACCTATGGCATAAAGAACCGTTTTGTTTTTGCCAGCCAGGACCTGCGGTTGCTTAATACGAGGATCAAACTGAATGACCGGTCTGCGATCGCTTTTGGGTTTAACGTAAGAAGTTATATGCATGGCAGCTCAAGCCAAAGTAATTACCAGGATACTACAATCAGCCTTGCCGACTATCAACGGATCAACCTGCCCTACCTGCCACTGTCTTTTGAAGGTGCTGGCGCAGCCTGGTCGGAATTATATGCTTCTTATGCAAGAACAGTGGTAGACGACGGCTATAAAATAATTACTGCAGCTGTAACGCTAAAATATAACCGGTCTGTTGCCGGAGCCTATGTGGTGGGGAAAAATATCAATTATATTCCCGATGCAGATACCGCCAATGACAATGGCTTCCTGCTTACTGCAGGCAGTTTGCAATATGGATATTCCGCTAATCTTGACCAGGTAAAAACTGCCAACTCATTTTCTGAGAACCGTCAGGCACTGTTTCAGAATACTGCAGCTTCCCTTGGTGTTGATGTGGGTATGGAGTATGTTCTTTCTTCGGCAGATGAAAATGACGATGAAAACTATTATGCCTACAAAACTAAGATAGGCCTTGCCGTTATGGATATTGGCGGCCACCGCTACCACCATAGCAGCAGGAGCAGGGCAGGTAGTTCAGTAAAGCTGGGTATCAATGATACGATACTAGAAAACAAATTCAGGCCGGTAAGAAATATGGATGATTTTAATGACAGTCTTGCCACCATCTCTGCCAACCTGGTTGCACTGCCCGGCGAATTTGTTGTGTATTCACCCACCCGGCTGGTTTTGAATATTGACCAGCGGTTGCAGGAAAATATTTTTATCAATGCTGAACTCACGCTGCCCCTTATACGGCTGGCAAAAAATTCTTTATTTATAAAAGACATCAATTTACTTACGGTTACCCCACGCTGGGAAAACAGGACCTTTGGCGCTTACCTGCCCGTACTGGTGAATATGCGTAAGCAAGTGTGGGTGGGCGGTGCCTTCAAAGCCGGACCCCTATTGCTGGGCATTCATAACCTGGCCAATATTTTGGGAAAGAACAGTATGCAGAATGGCGGTATGTACCTGGCATTGACCATCCGTCCCGGTAAAAAACATGATGGCCAAAACAGCAACAACAGCGATCCGGAAAAAAGAAAGCAGTTAAAGCGCCTGCAATGCACTTCCTTCTAAAAAAAAGAACCAGGATCACTCCCGGTTTCTTTTTAATCTTTAAAAATTATGGTCGAAGTTGAGGCATACACTTCACCTCATCACTTCATCATCAAATCACCAAATCATCAAATCATCAAATCGTCTCCTCACCTAATCATCACATTTTATAATTTCCCCACCATCTTCTCTGGTATCACCCATTCATCAAATTCTTTTTCTGTAAGATAACCCAGCTTCACCGCCATTGCTTTTAACGTGGTTCCTTCTTTATGTGCTTTTTGTGCAATTTCTGCAGCTTTGTAATAACCAATTTTTGGATTGAGGGCCGTTACCAGCATCAAACTATTGTCAACATGTTTTTTAATATTGGCTTTGATCGGTTCAATACCCACGGCGCATTTATCATTGAAAGAAACACAGCCATCACCGATCAGCCTGGCGCTGTGCAGAAAATTATAGATCATGACCGGTTTAAAAACATTCAGTTCAAAATGTCCCATGCTGCCACCAATACCAATAGTCACATCATTGCCCATCACCTGTGCAGCGATCATAGTGAGTGCTTCACATTGTGTGGGGTTTACCTTGCCAGGCATGATGGAAGAACCTGGTTCGTTATCCGGTATAAAAATTTCGCCGATGCCTGAGCGAGGCCCCGAGGATAACATACGAACGTCGTTGGCAATTTTCATTAAACTCACCGCCACCGTTTTTAAAGCGCCATGTGCTTCCACAATGGCATCATGTGCTGCCAATGCTTCAAATTTATTTTTGGCTGTAACAAAAGGCAGTTTGGTGAGTTTGGCAATATGCCTGGCCACATTTACATCATAGCCCGGGGGGGTGTTGATGCCGGTGCCAACAGCAGTGCCGCCCAGTGCCAGTTCACTTAAATGCGCCAATGTATTTTTAATGGCTTTTAAACCATGATCGAGTTGGGATACATATCCACTGAACTCCTGCCCCAATGTAAGCGGTGTGGCATCCATAAAATGTGTACGGCCAATCTTTACCACTTTTTTAAAGTCCTTCGCCTTTTTATCCAGTGTATTGCGGAGTTTTTCAATGCCGGGGATCGTTGTTTCGATCAGAATTTTATACGCTGCAATGTGCATGGCCGTAGGAAAGGTATCATTGCTGCTCTGGCTTTTGTTTACATCGTCATTCGGGTGCAGGTATTTTTCTTTATCTGATAATTTACCGCCATTGAGTACGTGCCCACGGTAAGCGATCACTTCGTTACAATTCATATTGCTTTGTGTGCCGCTGCCGGTTTGCCACACTACTAAGGGGAAATAATCATTGAGCCTGTTATCCAGTATTTCTTTACAAACCTTACCGATCAGGTCTGCTTTCTTTTTTGGTAAAATGCCTGCTTCATAATTCGTGAGCGCTGCGGCATGTTTCAAATAAGCAAATGCACTGATGATCTCTTTGGGCATTTTGTTGATGTCCTGCGCAATTTTAAAATTATCGATGCTGCGTTGGGTTTGAGCGCCGTAGTAGGCATCCACAGGCACTTTTACTTCACCCATGGTGTCTTTTTCAATGCGGAATTCCATAATGTGGTGGTTGGTTTTTTGAGGTGCAAAGATAGAGCAGGAGGGTTATTTATGAAAAGAAAAAGAACACAGCAGGATACTGGTATTTGTAAAAAGCAAAAGCAGCCTTTAAAAAAGGCTGCCTTAGAGTATCACATAAAAAAATCATTACTGCCCTGTTGGCAATTGCACACAAGTGCCACTGACCAACAGCAGGCGGTTATTGACAATAGAAAAACTGCCGCTTGCCCTTGCCTGCACACTTGCCGCCAGCGCATCTGCATCCCTCACCTGGCATGGGTTGGTAGTGCCACCGGGAATGATCACATGCGTAACTTCAGAAGGAATTTTTCCACTGTTCCAGTTATTGGCATCATGCCAGTTGCTGCTGCTGTTGCCATTCCATATTGCAATGTCCTGTTTCAAAGTGGCTTGTGCGGTATCCACGCAGCCCGATTGGTTGGTTGCAATCAATGTATAGATACCAAGGCCGGTTGCTGTTGGTGTTGGCGAACTCCAGTTGTAAGTTAAATTGGCTGGGGTAGTGTACAACGTTAGCAGGTTGAATGTTTCGTTGCTGCAAATAATGATGATAGTGGTATCATTGCCCAGGAAATCCCGTATCAGTAAATATTTCGCTGATGAAAAGCCATCGGCAGTATCACCAAAAAAGCGGCCCGGTGTGCAGTCAAAATTATTTGTTCGGATGGCACTATTTCCATCTGCGGTATCACCGTTAAAGCGAAGGGGTGTACAATCAAAATTATTGGTTGCTGCAAAACTGCTTCCATCTGCTGTATCACCGGCAAAGCGAATGGGAGAACAATCAAAAATATGGGTTGCAGCAGTACTGCCGCCATCAGCAGTATCACCAAAAAATCTTACTGCGGCACAGCCGAATAGATTGGTAGCGGCTGTGGCATTGCCTTCGTTATCCCCACCAAAAAATCTTAGTGCTGTACAGTTTACTGCCACTGAATTGGAAGCAATAGCGCCACTGTTATCTCCCCCGGAGTAAGGTTGTGCCCAAAGAAGCGATGAATAAAAAATCGAGATCAGTATCCAGGCAGTTCTAAGGACATGTATGTTTTTATATTTCATAAATGTCTGTTTACAAGTGAGGATCAATTAAAGCTTCTTCTTACACAACGGCCACCAGAATCGCCGGTTCTGCTGGCAAAAGAATTATTGCAGTAATTTCTGTCTGAAGTATTTAGTTGAGAAGCACCGTTGTTATAAGCTCCGCCTCTTAAGGAAGCGGCTAAATTAATACCCGGGTTCACATTCGCTGTCTGGTTGATCCATCCTGTAACGTCAGACAAACCTTCGTTGGGTGTAAACTGCAGGTTGCCATCGCCGTGTGCAGCGCCAACAAAATTGGTGCCTGCACCGGAAACGCCCATTACAAATTCACTCACGTTGCCGCTCATTTCCATTACACCATAAAAGCTTGCACCTGCTTCCAGCCTGGTGGTGGCCGCTTTTGCAGCAAAGCCACAACGTAACGGGCCTTGTGGTTGTATATTCGTCTGTGCCACATTCACCAGGCCGCTTCCGGCATTGATCACATCACTTACACCTTCATTGCCAAGCCCGTCATTTGCTATGCTACTGCCATCGGTGATCAATGCAGTACCCCATGCCTTTTCATTGGCAGCAGCCGCATTGGTGCCGCGGCATATTTTTTCAAATTCCATTTCACTCATGGGTGCAAGCCCACTCCAGTCATTATAGGCACATACATCTGCCCAGCTTAAATAGTTACATGCCCTGTTGGGAGCGGCAGCGCTGAATGATGGCCATACGCCGTTCACCGTATGCCTGTTGGCACCATTTGAATTGGGAAACCTGGCTGCAGACTGGTCAGGGCTTAATGCGTTTAAAAAATCAGCATACTGGCCCTGTGAAATTTCGTATTTCATCACGTAGAGGGCATTGAAACCTTTTGGATATCCTGCACTAACGGTGCCGCCTGTGGGAGCGTTGGCATCTGCATAAAGATTACCGCTTGTATTGGCAAAAGTGATCGCTGATTCATTGGCAACGGTGTAAGCTGCTGTTGGTGCAGGGCCGCCACCTTGCCTGAAACTGCTGGTCGATGCGCCATCTCCCACCTGGAAACTTCCCTGTGGTACAAACACCATTTCGATACCAATTACCTGCATGTCCCATTCTGCGATGGCGCCCGGCACAGTGGCTAATTTTAATGTTACGGAGGTGCTGGCAATGTTTCCCGTGCCATTACCGCTTCTTCTTAAAAATACACCTTTGCCATCCGGTGTTGTTTGTACTTCCAATGGAGAGGCTGCTGTGTGATTGGCAGCTGTAGGTGAAACATCCTGGTGCTGCCAGTTGCTGATGCCACAGTTCTTTCTTTTGATGAAAACCCATGCTGCATCCCAGTTATTGGGTGCAGTGTTGGTGCGCCAGCTGTTTTCCCAGCTGATGCTGAAGGTAACAGTGCCTGCGCCACTATTGTAGCTTACGCTGGTTATTTCAATATTGTTGGCAAAAATTACGGCGCTTATAAAAAGCAAGGTACATACGGAAATGATTTTTTTCATTACGAATAGTTTTTAGTGTGACCGGTTAATAAGGGCAGCAAGTTAACGGTGAGATATACACGAAAAGATACCCTTGGCAGGGTATGCCTGTTAACCAGCAAGAGACTGTGGATAGAAGAATGCTTAAACAAAATGCATGCACAGTAATTTTTTATTTGCATGCAGGATGTTACGAAATTTCAAAAGCCTCTTTATTCCGGGATTATTCGTAAAAGACAAAGTCTATTTTCTTTTTTTTACCTATGCCAGTAAACTCAGTATTAGAGGGAGGCGGCTAAAAATTATTTCCTGTTCAGGATCTTATGCTCATATGCCCACTTCACCAGGCTCAAAGCATTGTTAGTGCCTGTTTTGCGAAAAATATTTTTGCGGTGTGTTTCTACGGTAAGCGGAGAGATACACAATGTTTCTGCGATCTCTTTATTGGTGAGGTCTTTTTCTATCAGGGCAATGAGTTGTTTTTCACGGTTGGTGATATGCACCGCTTCCACCTGTTTGCGGAGGTTGGCTTGAGTTTCCAGTTCTTTCAGCACTTCTTCGTGGAAATACACGCCGCCGTTATATACTTTGCTGATGGCGCCAGCGAGTTCAGCCGCGTTGGTTTGTTTTAAAAGATAGCCTGCAATATCAGCTTCGTTGATCATCTCTTCCACCACATCACCCTGCCCGCTCATACTAAGCGCAATGATCTTTACAGCCGGAAATTGCTGCTTTACCGCTTTGGCCAGTTGCTGTCCGTTCATGCCCGGCATCATTACATCAGTCAATAAAATATCAACCGCTGTTTGCTGCAGCAATGCCAGCATCTCTTCTCCTTTGTTGGCCGTAAGCGTGATCTGTATTTGTGGATGATTTTTTAAAAGGGAGATAAGGCCATCAATAATGATCTGGTGGTCGTCGGTAATAGCGATCTTAATTTTTTCTTCCTTCATGTTCCTGCGGCGGTAAGTGAATGGCTACCACGGTACCGTTACCGGGGCTGCTGTCCCACTGAACGGTGCCTTTTAAAAACGAAATGCGGCTGCGGATATTTTGCAGCCCAAGCCCTTCTTTTTCTCCGGCCGTAAAATTAGTATTAAAACCTTTACCATTATCCTCGATCAGCACATCAATTCCATCGCTGCTGTGTTGAATAGAAATATCCAGTTCGGTTGCCGCCGCATGTTTGATGGCATTGTTCACACATTCCTGTATCACCCTGTACAGGATGGTTTCGGTAATGCTGTTGAGTTCTTTATTCAGCCCTTCGGTTTGCAGGTTGATGGCAATCACGGACCTGTCTATTTGCTGGGTAAATTCCCTAACGGCGTTCACCAGCCCTTTTTTCAGCAGGGCATTGGGCATCATATTGTGGCTTACCTGCCGTACTTCCTTGCAGCTTTCACCCACCAGCAACGTGGTTTTATTCAGCAACTCTTTTTGTTCATCACCATTGTGCTGTTTTTCCATCACCTGCAGGTTCAGCCAGGCTGCGGTCATTAGCTGTCCCACGCCATCGTGCAGGTCGGCAGCGATGCGTTTGCGTTCGTTTTCCTCTGCAGTTAGGATGTTGATAGTGGCTTCTTCCCGCTGTGTAATGATGGTTTGCTGCAGTTCCTTTTCTTTTTTGAGTTTGTACCGGCGGTAAAATAACCAGGCAAGCAAGGCAAGCAGTACAAACACAATGATGCCTGCAGTAATGATGAGCCGCTGGTTATTGAGCCGTTGCTGTTGCAGCGAAATGGTTTGTTCTTTTTTATCCGCCTCGTACAGTTCTTTCAGTTCTGCGATTTTTGCTTCACTTTTTTCATTGATGATCCTGTCTTTTACAATGGCGGCGGAATCCTTCGCTGTAATTTCAGCTGCCAGGTTGCCGGTAGCTTTGTACAGGTCTGCCAACCCGTTCCAGGCCTGATGTTTCATATGATTATTCTTCAGGCTGTCTGCTAACAGGATCGAATAGCCGAATCTTTTTTCCGCTGTAGTATATTCTTTTTTCTTATAGCTCAGGGTGGCCAGCGTGAGGTAGTTATCCGTCATGTAAGTGATATTACCTAGGGCTGAATCCAGCAGCAGGCATTGGTTAAAATAGTAAGCGGCGCTGTCAAACCGGTCAGAATAGAGATAACAGTTGCCTTTATTGTTATAAAAAATGGATTTGATGGAAACAGAGCCAATGGAGTCAGCCGCTGCAATGCCCATATTGTCGATGGCAAGTGCACTGTCAAACTGGTTGTTCATTCCATAAATATTGGCCAGGGTTTGTGCAGCAGACAGGTAATAGGTGGTGTTGCCATTTTTTTTATTCATCTCCATCGACTGAAGAATGTATTTTTTGGCCGATGCCAGGTCGCCTTTTACCTGGTACAATTCGCCAATATTGGAGAGCACGCCGGCTGCATGTTTTGTTTTGCCAGCCATTTCAAACAGCCGGAGACTTTTCAGGTAGTAGTCTAAAGCCAATGGATAATCCGCCATATTTTTTGTACAGATGCCCAGGCCATTGTAGATACTTGCCAGCAGCGTATCAGCCCTGGTATTGGTGAGCAGGTCTATTGCTTTGTGGTAATCCCTAATTGCTACAGAGGGTCGTTTTTTACCCTTGTAAATAGCATGGCCGTACAGCGACATGGCCTGGTATTCTGCAGGGAGGTTTTTGCTGGCACTGTCTAACAGTTTAGCATAGTGTAAAACTGAGTCAAAATTGACATTGTTATACAGGAACATTTTTTTACATAGTTCCTGTGCCCGCTGTTCGGCAGCAGGTTTGCCTGTTTTGCTCTGGCAGGAAATAAGTAAGCAAAGCTGCAGACATATTGCTGCAGGGAATAAGATTTTTCTCATGGTTTAGCCGAAGGCCCGTTCATTGTAAAGTTAACCATCCTGCTGAAAAAGATTGATATGTTCTGTTTCATCTGCAGGGATAAATAAAACCGGGCGGCCTTATGCGAACCACCCGGTAAAAGCCCTGTGAAAACTTTTATAAAATGAAAGTAGCGCTTATAACAGTCTATAATATACCCTTACCAAGGTATATATAGTTACTTCTGTTTCTAAATCAATATGCCTATGATTTGCTACGACGGTTATTTACCAGTAAAAACGGCCTTTCTTTTTTCCAGAAAAGCTGTGGTGCCTTCCTTCATATCTTCCGTGGCAAAGCAATCTCCAAAAGAACGGATCTCCTCATCATACCCATTTTTTGTTTCATCAAAAACCGTGTTGGCAACCTCAATACATTTGGCCACTGCCACCGGCGCTTTGCTGTTGATCACTTGTAAAATGGCTGTTGCCTTTTCCAGTAGTTCGGTTTGTGGCACTACGTAGTTAACCAGCCCATACTGGAGGGCAGTGGCAGCGTCAATCATAGCGGCGCTGATCAGCAGTTCGATGGCTCTTCCTTTTCCGATCAGTTGTGTAAGTCTTTGTGTGCCGCCATAGCCAGGTATCAAACCCAGGTTTACTTCCGGTTGTCCAAACTTTGCATTGTCACTGGCAATACGAAAATGACAGGCCATTGCCAGCTCACAGCCACCACCCAGCGCAAATCCATTGACGGCTGCGATGATGGGCTTGGGGCTGTTTTCAATCTTTAAAAAAATATCCTGCCCTCTTTTTGCCAAAGCCATAGCGGCTGCTTTATCCAGGCCACCAAATTCTGTAATATCTGCACCCGCCACAAAAGCCTTTGGTCCTGCTCCCGTAATAATTGCGGACCTGATCTCCGGGTTACTTTTTATAAAATCTGCAGCGGTATCTAAATCCGTAAATACCTCTTTGTTGAGCGCATTCATTTTATCGGGCCGGTTGATGGTGATGGTATAAATGCCTTCGGAAAGTGTGGCAGCAAGCGTGGTGTACATACAATAATTTTTTTCAAAAGTAATTATATCCGGTCAATCAAATTGTTTACCACAGTATAACATGGTATTTGGCCAGTAAGGAGTAGTTTTGGAACCCGTAAAGGATATATGTATGATGGGATTAAAATGCTTTCAGTATGTAGTATTGCTTTTGCTGGTGCCTGTATATGGCCTGGCAAAAGACTATTATATCAGCAATAGCGGCAATGACAGTAACAACGGCACCACACCCGGCACCGCATGGCGCACCATTGATAAACTCAACAGCGCTTTTTCCACACTGCAGCCTGGTGATAATATCTTTTTCAAAAGAGGGGAGACGTTTAAAGGAACGATAAGGGTCATCAGTTCGGGAAGACAGGGCCAGCCGATCAGTTTTGGCGCCTATGGAACCGGCACGGATCCAGTGATATCAGGTTTTGCCAATATAAAAGGGTGGGTAAAAAAAGAAAAAAACATTTGGCAGGCAACAGCCCGGTTTCTACAATCCAGCCTCAACATGGTTGCAATGGATGATGTACCGCAGCAGATAGGGCGCTATCCAAATTCCAATGAACCGGATGCCGGTTATTTACGGTATGAAAATTTTATTGACAACAGTATCATCATCGACAGCAATTTTGATCAACCGCATAACTGGAGCGGTGCAGAAATGGTGATACGGAAAAATCACTGGACGGCAGAACGCTGCAGGGTGCTGAAACAAGAGGGGAAACAAATCAGTTTTACCTATGCCAACAGGGGCATCAATCCTTTAAAAGAGCCAGTATTATACAAAGGCAATAAAGGGAATGGCTATTTTTTTCAAAACGACTACCGCACACTGGATACAGAAGGAGAATGGTTTTTTGACAGTACGAACGGTTACCTGCAGATGGTTTTGATGGATACATCACGTAGCATACAGGCATCGGTGACCGATACCCTGGTGAATACAGGCAGTATGTCGTTTCTAAGTTTTACCAACCTTGTTTTTGAGGGGGCTAACAAAAGTGCCTTGTTTAACCGGGATGGCGGAAATATCAGTATTCAAAATTGCCTGTTCAAAAACATGGGTGCCAAAGCCATTCATTTTTGGAACACCGGCAATGTGGTCATTGAGAAGGTGCAGACCAACCATGTACTGTCAAATGCCATACAGGTAAGAAATTCAAAGAAGGACAATGTAACTGTAAGAAACTGCAGCATCAAAAATACGGGGCTATTCACGGGTATGGGTTCTTATTTTGATGACAGGGATTATAAAGCAGTATCAGTAAGCGCTGCTAATAATGTGCTGATTGAAAACAATGTAGTAGACAGTACCGGGCTTACGGGCATACAGTTCCAGGGTAATAACGTGCTGGTGCAGTATAATTTGGTGAACCATTATTGTCTCCGGCTGGATGATGGTGCCGGTATCTATACGTTTGTTGATTTTATAAAAGAAAATGCCGGGGAGATTTTTACCAACCGGGTGATCAAAAAAAATATTATTTTAAATGGAAGGGGAGTGCCGGAGGGGTCAAACAAAACGTTTAAGGCGGAAGGTATTTACACTGATGGCCGCAGCATGAATGTGGATATACTGGATAATACCATCGCCTTTACAGGTAACAAAGCCATCGCTTGTAATAATGCGGTGAATATCCAGGTCCGGGGTAATACCTGTTTTAATACCGGTGGGGGCTGGGGGGTATCAAGAGGACTTACCTGGATGGAGCTAAAAAATTTTGAGGTTAAGCACAATATATTTTATGCGGTGAACCAGCAGCAAAACCTGTTGAATTTTTCCAATGCTGGTTTAAACCTACCCAATGCCGTTAGTATCTGGGAAGCGATCCGGCTGGCAGGGGATATCGACAGTAACTACTACAATACGATTAACCCGGTAGGCTTCAATTATATCTATGCACCAATAGCAGAACAGCCATTTATTTACCCATCGCCGCTTACGTTTGAACACTGGCAGGACTATACCGGACAGGATCTTCACTCCAAACGGCCGGCGGTAGTGCTGCCATTGTACAGTATTAAGAAGATCACGGGTGCTAACCTGGTAGCCAATGGTGAATTAAATAGTAATATGGACGGTATCAGCATTTATGGCTCGGGTGTAAAAGGTGAATGGGATGATTCCGGTAAATTGACTGGCAAAGGGTCTTTAAAAATTGAATGTACCCAGCCACAACCTAACCGCTATACCATTATTCATGCTGCTGTGGGTGGTTTGCCTGCGGGCAGGAAATACCGGTTCCGTTTTAAAACATTTGGCACTTCTGATTGTGGGATCGTAAGAGCCTACTTGAGAAAAACCGTTCAGCCTTATTCAGCATTAACCCCCGTGTACATTCAGTCCTTTGGCCTGGGAAAACAGGAGCATGAATTCCTGCTGTGCCCAACGGTTTCTGATGCCATGAGTTTTGTAATTGAAGTGGAAAAAAATTCCTGCACTGCTTATATCGATGATATCGAACTCAATGAAGCAGATGCCTCATTGAATGAAATAAAAGATCACGTAAGATTTGAATACAATGCCAGCTCCGCAGAGATCAGTATTCCGTTGGAGGAAACTTATACAGGAGTTGATGGGAAAAAATATAACGGCTCAGTTGTGCTGCCGCCTTTTTCCAGTATCATTCTTACAAAATAAGTAACAGGCTGCAGCAGCTGCTTATTCAAAAAACTTGGCACCGTAATACCCGAGCGTAGTATATACAATACAACGGGCCAGCACACCCACGCAGCACCACATGGCCAGTTTGTGCATATTTACATTAAAACCAACACCCACCGCGATACTAACAGGGGCGCCTACAAGAAAAGTGCCCAGTACGCCGAGGCCTACAATACCATGTTTATCCCAAAGCTTGTGGGCCATATTAGGTTTTTTTTCTTTTGGTGTTGTTGGTTTTCGATACCGTGCAATAAACGCTTCTATCTTTTCCCCCAAAAAAGCAGCTACAAACACGCCTGCTATTCCACCCGTAAGTGCTGCTAAAAAAATAACCCAGGGAGATAGTTCAAATGCATACCCGGCCGGGATAGCAGCATAGATTTCGAAAGTGGCCAGGCCTGCAACGGTTAATATTTTAAGCATACGAATTATTTTGGGCGAAGTTCGGTGATTGGGCGCAGACCTGTATGGTTTTTAAAACCTGGCAGGTTGTTACAGGTTTTCAGCAGGCTGTTCAAACATCGCTTTTTTCTCCTCTTTTTTCTTAACACCAAAATTGTAACGGAAGGTAATGCCCACCCTTCTTGTATCACCCACCCTGGTTCCCGCCACACTGATATTGCCCTGTTGCAGATTGAAGCTGGTGCGGTTGGTATAAAAAATATCATTGAAACTCAAAATGATGTTGGCAGTTTTCTTCATCACTGTTTTATTAAAACTTACATTGGCGGCGCCAAAATTGCTGAGTTCAAAGAAGTTTTGTAATCCCTTGGTTCGCATAAAACCATTGATGGTCATGTTGAGTGTGGGCATCAGTTTTATTTGATGATACATAAAGAACACCCAGCTTTTCCTGCTGTAGTTCAGGGGCAGCCCCTGGTAAAAACCATCATATGAATTAATGTTCATCTGTGCACCTGCATAAAAGAAATACCCGCCACCGGGAGGTATGCCACCCACCGCACGGAGATACACTTCTTTGTTTTTACCCAGGTTATCGTAGGTGCGGTAGGCGATACCGGTAGCCTCATCCTGGTAGGTTACATTGCTGAAAATATTTTTTGTATGATTCACACCCACCGAAAAAATAGTGAAGTCATCAGCAGTAATATTGAATTCATAGTTGGTGGTAAACTGTGGCTGAAGATTGGGATTGCCCACATCAAACAGATACTGGTCAACATATTTTGGATAAGGATTCAGCACTTCATAATAGGGTCTTGAAATACTTCTTCTTACAATGGCATTGCCGTTCAGCTCAAAACCAAAAAGCTTTACAATTTTGTGCCGGAGGTACAGGTAAGGAAACAGGTCGGTGCGTTTGATGGACAAAGATGTGTCAGCAGGGATGGTCTGCCTGCCGTCAATATTGGTTGTTTCTAACCGCAGGCCAGGTTTTATGATAAAGCCAAGTATCTTTTTTGATAACTGCAGGTAAGCCGACGTGATCACTTCCTTGTATTTGAAAGTATTGGTTTGAAAACTGTCCACCTTTGTTTCACTGGCACCTTGTTGTATAAAATATTTTGCGCTGTTATCACTGTTAGAAGTGGTTGTTTTAAACCCGGTTTCGAGGGTGTAACCATGTTTGAATTTATAAGTGAGGTCAGTTTGAAAGGTGAAGATGTTCTTACTGTTCCGGGTTTTACCATCACCAAAGAGGGTGGGCGTGGCAGGCTTGTAATAGTAATTATTGTAGGCCTGGTCGTTACTGTAGTTATACCGGTTATAATCTATCTGAGCGGTCCATTCGCTGCCGGCAGAATCCATCTTCAATTTAGAGAAAATATTATTTCCAAAATAAACCGCATTGTTGCGATTGTTGATTATTGAAGCATTAGAGCCGTTGATATCGTTACTGCTGTTAACGATATCAATATCGTTCCTTGCTGTACTCCTGTTGTCATTGGTGCTGATGCGGAGATCATAAGCAATATTGAATTTCTTGGAGAGTGTAACATCGGTACCAAAACCAAAGTAGTGATTCACACCAGGGAAGGTTGTCCTGGCTTTTTGTACCAGCGCAGTGGCGGATGTTTTTAATTGTCTCGTTGAATTGATCTCTTCAAAATTATTCTTGTCAGTGTATTGATAAGAGAAATAACTGCTTGCTTTATCACCGCCTTTGTTTACATTAAATCCTGCAAATTTTGTATTGTACTGTCCCTGGAACCAGCCCACATTCATACTGCCATTGGCGCCGATCTTTACGCCTTTTTTCAACACAATATTTACAATGCCGCCACTGCTGGCCGCATCATATTTGGCAGAAGGATTTCTCAATATCTCTATTTTACTCACACTGCCAGCTGGTAAGCTTTTTAACAGCGAAGCCAGGTCGGTGCTGCTCAGTTTTACTTCCCTGCCGTTGATCTGTATCGTGGCAGGCGTCATACTGCTGAGGTATACATTGCCATCCTGGTCCACAATGGCACCGGGTGTTTTTTCTAATATTTCATAAGCATTGGTGCTGGTGGTGGCCAATGGATCTGCATCAATTACCTGTTTGTCATCTTCCTGCCGTACCAATGGTCTTCTCGATCTCACCACCACTTCATCCATGCCTTTGATGGCCTTCTTTATTGGCACTGGTACAGTTACCGGTTTATTGGTTACAGAAATGATCTTTTCTGTAGCTGCATAGCCGGCGGATGAGATCAACAGCAAATATTTGGAGAATTGACTGACAGTAAAACTGTTGCCATTTTGTACAGCTACCTGTGAAGTAACTGGTGTGGTATCGGGCAGTAAAAAAAGCTCCAGCGAAGCTGGCGGAAAGGAATCGTTTTTATTAACGGACAACTGTACCCGAAGGGTTGTTTTTTGTGCCACTGTGGATGCTGTAAAGGCTACTAAGATGAACAGGGTGCTAAAAAAATATTTCATTAAAAAAATTGAGCGAATAAAAAACAACTCTTTAAGGAATGAAAAGTTGACAGTTAATTATATTACAAAACCACTGGTACTGGACGGGACTTGCACTAAGTTATTTTTTACTGAATAAAAATCAGAACGAAGTATTCTTTTCGCTGCGGCCCCTGCCTGCCTGCCGGCAAGCCTGCATGGGGTTCATTTCTACACGCTGAAGATCAATGGAGGATCGGCAGCATGCTGCATACTGATCCTACTCTTTCTTCTTCTCATACAGTTCCTCCGGCTTCACCACTTTCACCCTGTCTTTTTCTTTCAGTTCTTTATTCACCACATTGAAAGGGCCGCTTACCACGAGCTCATTCTCTTTAAGGCCTTCTGTTATTTCAATATAATTGATATCCTGTATGGATGTTTTTACTTTTACTTTTTTTAATGTATTGTCTTTTTCGTCAATTACAAATACCACGGTTTCCAGGTCTTCTTCACTGGCCGTGGTCTTTTCAGCATCATCGCTGCTCTTTTTCTTAGCGGTTTTTGTGCTATCTACAATTTCTCTTTTAGTTACGGCATTCAGTGGTGTACTCAGCACATTGGCGTGTGTTTTGGTTTGTATGTCTGCGTTGGCACTCATCCCCGGCCGGAAGGGGAAACTTCCTCTACCTACCAGGTCGGTATAACTTTCCGGCAGTAACCTGATATATACCTTGTAGTTAGTAACATCAGTAGTGGTATTGGCCAGGGAAGTTTGCGTAGCTGCCCCGTTGTTGCTGCTGGCAATTTGTGTAACGATACCTTTAAATTTGCGGTCACCGTATGCATCCACTTTTACAACAGCGCTGTCACCCAATTTTACTTTTGGTATATCGTTCTCTCCCACATCCACCCTGATCTCAATTTTGCTCATATCAGCAATACGCAGTATTTCAGTGCCTGCCATCATGTTGCTGCCCACAACCCTTTCGCCTTTTTTTACACTCAGCAAACTTACCACGCCATCCATCGGTGCAATTACTGCTGTACGACCGAGGTCTTTATTAGCTTTAGCCAGATTACTTTGTGCTGCCTGTACCGCTGCCTGGTTTCCCCTGATGCCCTGCCTGGCCGCATTAAAGTTGGCGGAAGCACTTTTGAAAGCGGCTTCTGCCGTATTAAATTCATTGCGGCTGATCACTTTGTCGTCAAACAACTGCTTCTGCATGTTGTATGTTTTTTCTGCCTGGTCAAGGTTGGCCTTTAAAGCGTCTAAGGCTGCCTGTGAGTTGGCTACCTGGGCCTGGCTTTGTGCTACGCCGCTGGCTGCCTGGTTGGCCTGCAAAGCATAGATATCTGCATAGATACGGCCTACCACCTGGCCTTTCTTTACACTATCACCTTCCTTTACGGTAAGCTCGGTTATTTCTCCACTGATATCAGGACTTACTTTCACTTCTATCTCAGGATATACTTTGCCACTGGCATTCACTGTTTCGGTGATGCTTCTGCGCAACACTTTTTCCGCAGTTACTCTTTTGCCTTCGTCTTTGCCAAATACGCCGGCAAATTTCAAACCTATCAGCACTGCCAGCAGCAGTACTGTGCTTATCAATATCCATTTAACTGTTTTGCTCATAATAGCTGTGTTGTGAATGGTGAATGGTCAATGATGAATAGTCAAAGGTGAATGACCATTGCCTGTTGCCCATTGTTTTTATAACGCTCTTATAATTTTAAACCTTGTCCTTTATAAAACTCCAGTACTTTCATCCGGAATACATATTCGTATTGTGCCACCAACCTGTTCAATTTGGCCGTGGTAAGATTGTTCTGGTTGATCAGTAATTCAAAGGTTCCTAACAAACCCACATCAAAACGTTTTAAAGAGAAGTCGTAGGTTTTTTGCGAAGCAGCCACCGTAACTGCTGTTGCATTAAACCGCTCTAATGCACTTAATGCATTGGTATAGGACTGGTAGATATCCTGCTTTAATTGCTGGTCTGCCTGCTGAATGGTGAGTTCAGCGCTTTTTACATTGAGCTTGCTGCGTTCGTGCGCTGCACGGGCTGCACCACCATTGCTGAAAATGGGAATCATCACAGAAATGCCTGCATTTTGGCGGAAGTTCTGGTCAATTTGTTTACCATAGCCATTCCACAACTGGCCGAAAGACTTGGAACTTGTAGTGAACGCAGGAATTGCTTCTCTTATAAAATAATTTTCACTACCAATAGTGACTGCACCAAACTCTGGTCTTGTATTGCCATAGGTTACACCAGTTACATTACTTTGTTTAAATGGGTTAGAGAAATTGCTTCCCAGCCCGGCAAAGGCTGAGAAAACAGGATATAAAGAAGCCCTGGCCACTTTTACATTCATTTGTGAAGCCTGCAACCTGAGCATATTTACTTTTTGTGCAGGCTGGTTTTGCAAGGCCATCTGGTACACATAGTCTGGCTGCAGGTCAGCTAATTTTTCCAACGGTATTTTTTCCACCGGCGGAATGTCCAGTATAAAAGGTGCCGCCGCATCCAGGTTCAGCAAGGCCTTTAACTGGAGTACGCTAATGTCAGCAGTCGCTTTTGCATTGATGATCGCTGTACTGTCCCTGGCCAGTTGTGCTTCCAGTTCGGTGGCATTTAATTCTGGTAAAGCACCTGCGTTTACCCTTAGCCGGGTGGCCTGCAACTGGCTTTTGGTTTGTTCAAACTGCACCTGCACAATGGCTACCTGCTCTGTATTCAGCAGGGCCTGCAGGTACTGGGTTGCTACAGAAAGGGCAATATCATTCTTTGTTTTTTCTACATTGGCGATGGCCGCTTTGCTGTCTAATTGAGCCGCCCTGATGCTGTTCTTTACCCGGTGCCAGTTGAAAATGGTGATATCGGTATTGAGGCTGTATTGCTGAAATAGCAGTTGAGTGGTGGTGAACTGGTTGGTGGTAGGGTCAACCGACCGGCCAAACTGCACACCGGCATTGGTTGAAAAATTGGCATTGGGATACACACTGTTTTTTGCCTGCTTTTCGCTTACACCGGCCAATGCCGCCTGTATTTCCTGTTGTTTGATGTTGAGGTTATTCTGCCAGGCATATTCCACAGATCTTCTGAGGCCCCATTTCTCCTGGGCAAAACCAACTGAAGTGAAAAAAGTTAAAAACAGTAATGAAATGTAACGCATAGGCCAAAAATATAAATTCCCTTTTGAATAGCAGTAAACGAATGTATAAATGGCAACTGTATTTTATCTCACCAGCACCACCGTGCCCTTTCTCACAATCTCCGTTCCCCTGAACGTAGTACCAGCCGCCACCCACACATAGGCCGCAGGATCCAGCGGTTTACCTTTGAAAGTACCATCCCAACCCTGCGACGGATCGCTGGTAGAAAATACCAGCTGGCCAAAACGGTTGTAAACAAGGAGGTATTTGAAACGGCTGATGCCAACTGGTATGGCCCTGAAAATATGATTGCCCACCGTACTCAGCGGGTTAAAAGCTGAGGGCACATAGATCTCCGGCCCGTTGAATATTCTTATCAGCACCGTATCATAACTGTCGCAGCCAACCGGCGTGTAGGCCCTCACGATATATTCCCTGTTCTCTGTATTGGTGGCTACCGGGTTGGCTATGCTGTTGTTATTCAACCCAGCCGCAGGGAGCCATTCATAACTGTTGCCACCTGTAGCATTTAATTGAACAGGCTCACCTGATGCAGCAATGATGGTATCTTTTGCAATGTTGGCGTTGCTGCTATAAATATTGATAAAAGCTGAATCGGTATTAATACAACCTGTACCGGCTTCCACGGATAAGGTGACTTTATATACCCCGGCAGTGACAAAAATATTTTGTGTGTCTTTTGCAAGAGAACTATTACCATCGCCAAAATCCCATTGCCATTGCTGAATGGTACCGGAAAGATCGGTTGCGGTAAAGTTTGCCACGGCACCTGCACAGGCTTCTGTGAAACTAAAATTGAAATTGGGCTTACTGATGATCGTAAAGTTCTTTGGTAGGGTATCACTTTTACAACCCCTGTCTGATACCACCGCCAAACTCACGGATTGATTTCCTGCGGAAAAACTTTTTACAGGATTTTGTTCGGTACTCCATTGCGCATTCTGGTAAAACCAGGCCCGTTGTGCAACGCTGCCGTTGGCAACGATTGATGAATCCGCAAATTGCAACAAGTCACCATCGCAGGTACTGCCATTTATGGAAAAATTAACCACCGGTTTGGCAGCAATGATCAAAGGTTTGGTGAGCGTATCAGAAATGCAACTGCCGGCTTGCACCACTAATTTTACAGGAACAGTATCAACTGCGTTATACGTAACCGTTGGATTTTGCTGTGATGAAATGCCATTATCTGTATCCCACCACCATCTTGTAATAGCAGTGCCATCTGTGCTGTAAGAGGAATCCAGTAATGCGTCTGCAACATATTGGCAAACAAAATCATTTTTAAAAGCAGCAACAGGTTTGCTTCTTACAAAAACAGGTTTTTCAATAAAGCTAATGCAACTGGGGGTGCCTGTTGTACTGACCAAAAATAAAACGGAGTGCATTCCCGGTGTTGTATAGGTGTAACTCATGTTTTGGCTCCTGCCTACAATAGTACTCTCTGTTGTCCAGGCAAAAGTGCGTACCGGGTCAGTGCTGTCTACTATAATGCCAGTAAAGTTCATCTGGGTACCAAGACAAACCGAATCATTTACCGTAAAGTCTACAACGGGTTTTGAATAAATATGAATCGTTTTGGTGATCGTATCAGAAACACAACCCTCTTGCGTTTTTACCCAGAGTTTTATATTCTTATCTCCGCTGGTTGCATACTGTGTGGTAAAAGTAGCGCTGGTTGCTGTTGTGCCATTATCAACATCCCAAAACCAGGTATCGATGGTGCCAAATGCCACAGCGGAGGCATCGGTGAAGATGATTTGATTGCTGACACAACTATCGGTAAAGGCAAAATTGGCCACTGGTATGCCACTGATCCGAAGGGGTTGGGTGTTTACTTCAACGCAGCCATCGGCACCCAATACGGTTTGGGTGATGGTATAGTCTCCTGCAGCGGTATAGGTATGTACCGGGTTAAGATTCACCGAATCTACCGGGCTGCCATCGCCAAAGTCCCAATATCTTTTCAACACACCGGTAAAGGATATAGTGGTATCGAAAAAAGTAATGGGTTCATTAATGCAGCGATTCTGACCTGGTAATAAATTAAACCGTGGCGATAAGGCGGTGCAAAATTGCTGAAGGTTGATGGCACCGCCAGTGCCTGCTGTAAAACCCCAGAATACATGCGGATCACCGTTAAACACATCTATAACAAAATCTTTTACAGCATTTACCCGCTGCACGCCATCAATAAAGGCCACCAGTTCTTTGTTGGAAGCATCCCATTTTATCCGGAACGTGTGCCATTGGCAATCTTCAATATTATCGCTGTTACTAAGTGCAGTAACAGGGCCGGCAATATTACTGGCAGCATTACTATGGTCGAGGTTGCCATTCAGCTGTATGCCAATGTGGTCGAAAGCAGGATCGGCAACATCCGTATTTTGCCAGGTATCGATGGTAATACCGACAGAGGGAGTGATGCCTGAAAATCCCATGCCGCCACCCGAACCACCCACATTGGTACTGATCGGTTGCAGTACAAATGCAATTCCATCCGCTCCGTTCGCATCAATACAACCGAGGTTGATATCAAAATTAAAATCGAATGACTGGCTGAGGTTAATTTGAAAGTTGTTCCATACCGAACCACTCTGGTTATTGCTGCTGGGTGTAAGTGTGTAGCAATGACAATTATTGGTAGAGGCATTGCCATTCACAGTATATTGGGCCAGCAGCTGGCTGCAACAAAAGAATAGTGGTACAAATACAAATAGTCTCATTTTCTGATAATACGGCGTGTGCTGATAATAAAAAGGGCTGCCATTGGTAAAGGCAGCCCGGTAAAATTACAGATTAATTTTTACCATGCTTTTTTTGCAACGCCATCTTCCACTGCTTTAAGGGCAGCCGCTTCGCCAAGCATCGTAGTCATTTTGTTTCCTTTTCCATCATGCCCCTGTGCCATGTAGCCACCACGGGCCGTTTTTGTTATCACCGCATCCTGCATTGGAACATTTTTTTCTTTTGTTTTCATGCAATAAGCTGTAATCATGTTCGACATCGTTTTTTGAATTTATGGTTAGTAAATAGTGGTTGAAGCGGTTCACTTCTGGCGACAAGCTACAAATTCCCTGTGGTTTCACAAAAATTCATTATTCAGATGGGGGTAAAGCTGTTAATAAAAGAGCCCCCAACCATGTCGGGGGCTCTTACCCTCATTTATTAAAAACTAAAAGAAAACTCGTTAGGTCACATCAGAAAAAGTTCACCACCGGCAGGTAATGCATCGGCGCAGTGGCCTTTTTCCCCGGCTTTTCTGTGCTTGTTTTTTTACAGCAGATGCCAGGTTTGCCCTTAGACTGGCTGCTGAATTTTGTTGCTGTAAAGGCCGTACCTGCCAGCACTACCAACATTACAGCGATGATCATTGACTTTTTCATACTCACTTTCTTTTTCAGATGAATTAAAAAGAAGATATCAAAAGTAACTGATCTGCTGCCCGGCTGCAACCACATAAATATGTGTATTGCCACTTATCACACGATCCTGTCTTTAAATGCCTTGGCTACGGCCTCACTTTTGCTGTTAACATGCAGCTTTTCATAGATCTTTTTAATATGACTCCTTACAGTATCAATGGCAATGAACATTTCGCCGGCGATCATTTTATAACTATATCCATCAACCAGTAATTGCAGCACCTGCTTCTCCCGGTCGGATAAATTGTAGTCTTCCCCTTTCTCATTGTTCATACTGGAAAACATCTTCAATACCTGGGTGGCAATAGAGGAGGTCATGGGTGCACCGCCACTCTGGGCTTCGGCAATATATTCCAGCAATTTGCCGGGAGGTGTCTTTTTCAAAATATATCCATTGGCACCGCTGCTGATGGCCTGGAAAACATTTTTATTATCGTCAAACACGGTCAACATCAGGATCTTAACAGCCGTATCCGTTTCTCTTACCAGTTTTAAACCCTCCAGGCCATTTACGCCTGGCATATCAATATCCATGAGTATCACATCAGGTTTAAAAGCCTGCACTTCCTCCACCACGTTGTTACAATTTTTAAAAGAAGACAACACTTCAAACCCGTCCGACCCGTTGATCAGCATCGTAAGCTCCTCTCTCAGTTGCGGGTTATCTTCATAAATAAGCACTTTGATCATAGTATGTTGAATTTTAAACCACAAAGGTAACTTAGTATGCTATCTGTATCAACCGCATAAATATGTTAAAAGCCCCTGCCGCCTGTTGCCAGCCTGTAAAATTTGGGTACTAATTTCCTCAGTAACACACCAGTAATAACGCAAATGGTTAACACAATTGCATGGGCAGTAAGATATACCAGCAGGCGGTAGTTGGGTATCGTATTCATATACCGGTACATCAGCATGGTGAGATATTCTATCAATGGCACATGCATACCATAAATCACAAAGGCAAAGGCCGATATCCATAAAAACCATTTTCGCTGCATGCACCATTTCACCAGTTCATCCAGGCTGAACCATACCGCCAGCAAACCGGATATTACCGTGGCTGCATACAATACAATTAATACAACTGTGGTAAGCGTATTGTCTTCCAGTTCAAAAGCCATGAAACTTTTGATCACTGCAAAACCGATAAAGCAAACCCATGCCAGGTAAGCACTGAACCATGCAGGTTTTTTATCTAACGGATAATTGGATTTACTGATCCAGATGCCGAGGGAGAAAAAGAAAATGCCATTACCCTCAAATGTTAGATAAGTAAACTGCATGGCCCATAAAATAAAAGTAAGGCTTAACCATACCGCTGGTATCCTGGTAACACCCCACCTGAATAATGGGTAGAGCAAATTGTAAATAAATAAGGACCGGATGAACCACAACTGGAATGAGATGGGCGTCACCAGCCACCTGTGTATGATACCCGCCCAGCCGATTTCATTATACGGCCTGTTGTCGCCCAACTGGTCCATGTTAGTATCTTTTACTGCCTGTGCTGTAACCGGGAATTGTTGTAAGAGATAAGTGATCAACAAACCCACCGCACTCCAGATAAAAAAAGGGATCATCAGGGTTTTAAACCTTTTACCGATCATAAAAGTGTAAGGCTTGTTGTCCTGGAGGGAAAAAATATAGCCTGATATGATGAATAGTAAAGGGATGCGAAAACGCAACACCCCGTTGGCCATAAAAAATTCAAAAAAAGTGGTGAAAGTGAGTGGTTCATCCACCAGCGAAGCAGCCTGCAGGTAACCCACTTTTAAATTGTACCCATGCACAAACGTGAGCAGGGCAATGCACACGAAGGAGTAAAACCTGAATTTTTGACTAAGGAAACGGTTCATCCTTTTTGGTTTACTATTTTATGATACTGGTATTACCAGTTTTATTACCGTGCCGCTGCCTTCATCCGACAGTATCTCAATATCTCCCGATAAAAAGCCGGCCCTTTTTTGCATATTGGTCAATCCATTGCCATCGGCATTGTTTACATCAAAGCCGGTTCCGTCGTCTTTTACCTGCAGCACTAATTTTTTTCCTTCTGCATGAATGCTGATATCCACTTTGGTTGCTTTGGAATATTTAGCCGCATTGTTCACGGCTTCTTTAAATATTAAAAACAGGTCCCTTCTTGCCTGCATGTTCAGCTTTACATCAAACAGCGCTTCATCAGCTGTAAATTCCAGTTCCATGTCTTTTGCTTCCAGCACATTGGTGGCAAACTCCCGCATGCGGGCCACAATGCGCTGCATACTGTCGTTGCTGGGTTTGATGCTCCATACAATATCATCCATGGCTTCCTTCATCCGCTGGCTGTTGTCTGTGATCTTTGAAATGTATTCACCTGCCTTGGATGGCTCGGTATTCATTTTACTTTTTGCCATCGAACTTAAAATATTGATGGTGCTGAGGGTGCTGCCCATATCATCATGCAGGTCACGGGCCACATTGTTCCTTATTTTTTCAACTGCCAGTATTTTATTCACCCTCAGCCGGTGCACTACATAAATGATCAGTGCTATTACGTAGAGGCATACACTCAAAAACCACCCCGTTCTCCAGAAGGGTGGTTTGATAAAGATGGGCATCTGGGTAATGTTGGGCGACCGGATACCTTCCAGGTTTTCGCAAAACACTTTGAAAACATAATTGCCGGGTGGCATATGAGAGTAATTAACCGACATGGATTTGTCAGCCTTTATCCAGTCTTCATCCAGCCCTTCCATTTTATAATAATAGGTGAGCTTGTCACGCTGCATGAAACTTAAGGAGGCAAAATTGATACTTACCGAATTCTGGTCGCTCTTCAATTTTATTTTGTCATCCTGCAGCAAAGAATCCACCGGGTAATACTGGTTAAATATTTTAAAGTCGGTAATGGTAACATCCGGAGGTGGTTGTGTGTTGGAAAAAACCGACGGGTGAAACATGATCATGGCATTGCTGCCGCCAAAGATGAGGTAGCCCTCTTTGCAAATGAAATCGGCTGTGTTTGTTTTTTCTGCCAATACAATGCCATCTCTTCTGCCATAAGATGTAATGCGGTTGTTAGATGGATTGTAGCGGCACAGCCCGTTGGAAGTAATGATCCACAGATAGCCATTGTCATCCATCCTAAGGCGCATTACATTATTGGAAGGCAGTCCGTCTTCGTAGGTAAACTGGCGCACCGTGCCGGTATATTTGTTTATAAAATTCAGTGCGCCGGCAGCTAACACAATCGTACTGTCATTCAGTTGTTCAATGTCATAGCCACTGTTGGCAAACAATTTATTTTTTCCGGTAGTGGCTGTAAAGTGATGGAGGATCTTTCCCGACGTGGCATTAATGGCATACAGGCCGCTTTCATAGGTTGCCACCCACATCATGCCCCGGTTATCGAAAAATATTTTATGAATCACAGCGTTCAGCCGCAGCAGCTCGGTAAACTGTTCGTTTTGATACCGGAAAATAATGCCCGCCTGTGTACCAAACCAAATGGCGCCAAAAGCATCTTCTGTAATGTATCTTGTAGTGGTTTTTCCAAATGCCGGGGGTGCAAGGTATTGCGTAGTTCCTGAAACTGTATCATATAGCATTAGCACACCACCATTGCAACCCACCCATACCTTACCATCTTTTTTTTGCTGGCAAAGCGCCCAGGTAAATTTTAAATTTCCTTTTTGTTCTGCCGTCCAGCTGGCAGGAGGCACTGTATTAAATAAATGATTCTCTTTTTTTCTTAAAAACCTGTCGAGTGATTTTACACCATAGCTCCAGGAGGTAAGCCAGTAATCACCATTGTCCAGCTCCAGTATATCTGTTATATCTGTAGGGTTGTTTTTATTGTCGAATAAAATATTGATAACAGAAAAAGATCCGCTCACAGCAGAGGTATAATACAGGCCCCGGTTGGTGGCGATCCAGATGCTGCCATCTTTATCGTCGATCACCTGGTAAATACTTTCATAAGAAATACCGATCTGTGTAACATCTGCATCACTGCCGATATAATTAAACCGCCGTTGTTCGTTGTCATAGCTGAACAACACGCCATTACCATACAGCCACATGCCTCCGTTTTTTGTTTCGTACATGTGGTGCAGTTCTACATAGCCTGCGGGCCCCTGGTTAATGCCGGCCGTATCCTGGGAGAGTGTGTTTCCTCCTGTTTCATCAAGGCAAACCGCCTGTGATCTTCCACTGCCGGGGTGCCACACAATTCCCCAGATCCTTCTTTTTTTGTCGATAAAAAGTCTTGACATGCCGGTTTGCAGGTGGCTGTTGGCAAAAATGGGTAAGCGGCCGGGGTTATAGTCTTTGTACCAAGTGCGGTTGGCAGCTTTATTATATACACAAAGCCCGCTGTCGGTACAAAACCAGGTTTGTTTTTTTACACTGTCATCATACACCGTACGTACAATTGTTTCCCAGCCTTTGGGAAGATCAAAGTGGTTGTCATCAATAAAGGCCCGTTGTTTTTTATCATACCGCATCAATCCGTGCCGGGTTACGTTGAGCCAGATATTGCCCTCGCTGTCTTTCCAGGGATGGTAATCTGCACGGGGGCTTATTTCTTTACCCGGTTTAAGCGGTATTTTCCTGTACTCAAAACTAACAGGGTCAAATATCCCAAATTCGTGAACGGTCACCATCGATAAAAAAAGGCGGTTGCTGTCTTCGGGTATGATTTGCGTTACCATGGTATGTGGCATGGGATCGCCCTTGGTGCCGAAATGTATGAACTTGCTGCCGTCGAAACGTTGCAGCCCGTTGGCTGTGCCCACCCATATAAATCCTTTCTTATCCTGGTAAATACTTCTCACATCATTACTGGCGAGGCCAATACCGTCTTCTGTACTCAGGCGGTTAAATGCAAAACCCCGTTGTGCATGGCTTTGGATGCAGTAAAAAGCACATAATAATATCAATAGTGGTTTGTTCATTTGGCTTTACAAATCTATACAATGGACATGCAATAATAACCACCCCGGTTCAAACCACATCTTTATGTGATGATTTTGAGCCATGAATTGTTCAAATATGCTGATGAATGGAAGGAATGGCTGTATGAATTGCACATGCTCTGTTTACGGCTGTTCTGAAGGCTGCATATTCACATACTCATGCTATAAAAACTGATGTAATAACATCCCACATTTGTGTTGAAAAACAACTATTCATAACAGTTGCCCAACGCAACTAAAAAAACAAAGTCATGAAAAAAGTATTAACGATGGTAACCGCCATCATCCTTACAGCATCCCTGTCTGCTTTTGCAACAGGTAATGAAAAGCCTGTAAACAAGCAGGCCATGTATGAACTGGCATTCACCAAACTGCATGTGCAGGACGGTATCGACATCCTGCTGGTAGAAAGCGAGCGCAAAGCCATTGAATTCAAAGGCGCTGATGCTGATGTTGACAAAGTAGAATGGAACATTAAAAACGGTGTGATGAAGATCAGCAGCAAAAAAGGTTCTTTAAAAGGAAAAGTTCAGCTGGTAGTAAATGTGAACAGCCTGAGAGAACTGTATGTAAAAGATGGTTCAGATGTACATTCAAAAGGCCGCCTGGCTTCTACTTCTTTAAAGATCTACCTGGATGGAGACGCTTCTATTTCAATCAAATCAATGGGCGATATCAGGGTAATTAAAATTGGAGAGACTGACCTTGAAATTATGACAGCAACGGAGAGGGTTTTCTTCGGATAAGGATCAGGTTTTGGTAAACAACGGGGTCATGCAATTGCGTGACCCTTTGTTTGATTCCTGCACTGCAGGTCAGCAATTGTATAAATGATTAAAACAACGGTAATGGCAAACAGGTTTTTTCAGTTTATGGACCAGGTGTTTCTGCTCCTGCTGGCATTAGAGGGAGAGGAAGCTTAGGAAAGTAACATTGATATATATGAAAAGGCCGTCTCTTTTATTGACGGCCTTTTTATTATTTGAGGTTGTGATACACTTTCTGCACATCGTCATCCTGCTCCAGTTTGTCAACCAGTTTTAAAACCTCGTTGGCTTCTTCTTCTCCCAGTTCCACGGTATTGGTGGGGATACGGGTAAGCTCTGCCGTTATCACCTCGATCTTTTTTTCTTCCAGCGCTTTTGCCATATTGCCAAATTCATTATACGCTGTACGGATGATGATATTGCCTTCACTGTCTTCGCCAATTTCTTCCAGTCCGTAGTCGATCAGTTCCAGTTCCAGTTCTTCCAGGTTCTGGCCATTGTTTTTAACCTTGAACTCGCCCATGCGGTTAAACGTAAATGCCACACTGCCGCTGGTACCCAATGCCCCACCGCCTTTAGTGAAGTGCATGCGCACATTCGCTACGGTACGGGTAGAGTTGTCTGTTGCTGTTTCTACCAATACAGCAATGCCATGCGGTGCATATCCTTCGTACAATATCTCATCATAATTCACCAGGTCTTTACCAGTGGCTCTTTTAATAGCTGCTTCCACCCGGTCTTTAGGCATACCCACACTGCGGGCATTTTGAAAACAGCGGCGAAGGGCGGCATTGGAGTTAGGGTCGCTGCCACCTGCTTTTACAGCAATCACGATCTCTTTACCAATACGGGTAAAGTTTTTGGCCATTTTATCCCAGCGGGCAAACATGGCGCTTTTTCTTACTTCAAATATCCTTCCCATAAAAGTGTTTAAAGTTTAATAGTTTAAAAGTTTAAGGTGCTACCGGTGGTAAAGAGTACTGCTATATAGCAGCCAAACTTTAAACCTTCAACTATAAACCTTAAACTTTTCAGCGGCTGCAAAAGTAAGGAAAAGGATTTTTTTGGCAGAATGCCTTATTCACTAATTTTAGCCATCATGAGTATCCCCCTGTTACAGGTTAAAAATTTATCGGTGGCTTTTGGCGATACCAATGCTATCGGCAACATTTCATTTGATGTACTGCCCGGCGAACTGTTGGCGGTGGTGGGGGAAAGTGGCAGTGGCAAATCGGTTACTGCTATGTCGATGCTGCAGTTGCTGCCAAAACAGGCAGGTATAAAGGGCAAGGTTCTTTTTTCAAAGGATAACGCAGTGCCGGTAAACCTGTTGCAACTGGATGAAAAAGCGATGAGATCAATCAGGGGGAAGGATATTGCCATGATCTTCCAGGAGCCGATGACTTCATTAAACCCGGTACTTACCTGTGGCCGGCAGGTGATGGAAGTGATACAGCTGCATCAAAAAGTAAATGCCGTTACTGCAACACAAAAAACGATTGAGCTATTCGAAAAAGTACAGTTGCCTGGTCCTGCTGACATCATCCATCGCTATCCTCACCAGTTGAGTGGCGGACAAAAACAAAGAGTCATGATCGCCATGGCCATGAGTTGCCAGCCTTCTTTGTTGATAGCAGATGAACCAACAACAGCCCTGGACGTAACGGTACAAAAAACAATATTGGAACTGATCAAATCCCTGCAGTTGCAAAATGGCATGAGTGTGATATTGGTAACACACGACCTGGGCCTGGTGGCTGATATGGCAGATAAAGTGGTGGTGATGTACAAAGGTGCCATTGTAGAGCATGGCAGTGCAGCAGCCATATTAAAAAATCCGCAACATGCGTATACAAAGGCGCTCCTGCAGTGCAGACCATCGTTGCATAAAAAAGGGGAGCGGTTGCCGGTGATGGGGGATTCTGTTACGGGTTACGGGTTGCGGGTTAATGATGTTGGAGAAGACAAAAAGGCGCTTGAAGAAAACATAAATAACAAACAAAACAAACCCGGAACCCGGAACCCGGAACCCGTTTTAATTATTGAGGATCTAAAAGTTTATTATCCGGCTAAAAAATCATTTTTCAAAAAAGTTCCCGGGCCATTCAAGGCCGTAGATGGGGTGAGCTTTACCGTTAGTAAGGGTGAAACGCTGGGGCTGGTAGGAGAAAGTGGCTGTGGTAAAACCACCCTTGGCAGGGCTATCCTGCAATTGGTGCCGGTAACAGCAGGAAAGATCATTTTGAACGGCACCGACCTGGTTCAGCTGACCCGGAAAAAAATCACCGACCTCAGAAAAGACCTGCAGATCGTTTTCCAGGATCCTTATGGTTCGCTTAATCCACGGATCACTATCGGTGATGCTATTGCAGAACCGATGGAGGTACACGCCATAGTTGAGGGTAAACGGCAACGAAAAGACAAAGTGGTTGAATTGCTGGAAAAGGTGCATCTAAAAGCCGAACATTTTAACCGCTATCCGCACCAGTTCAGCGGCGGGCAGCGCCAGCGGATCTGTATTGCAAGAGCCCTGGGTCTCCAGCCTTCTTTCCTTGTTTTTGACGAAAGCGTAAGTGCGCTGGATGTAAGTGTGCAGGCACAGGTGCTCAACTTACTCAACGACCTGAAAAAGGAATTTCAATTCACTTCCATATTTATCTCACACGATCTTTCGGTAGTGCGTTATATCTGCGACAGGATCATGGTAATGCGGCAGGGAAAAATAGTGGAAGAGGGAATGGCGGCGGAGGTTTATTTTAATCCCCTGCATGAGTATACCAGGCGGCTGATTGATGCGGTGCCTGGAAAGAAACTGGAATCATCAAGATGATTTTGTCAGTAAGCTTCGTCTGTGTAACAAGAATATGATTAAAAGGTAAATGATACAAAGGACGGTGCTGGTAACGAAATACTGGTCGTAACTTACTTGCTTACTATTCAACTTTATTATCCTGTCATCACAAGCTGTGCATTCAATTATTAATATCTTACTGGCGGTATAAGTTACCAGTGCGGTGGTTAATAAAAATATACTCACAGTAATAATCAACTGTTTTAACCATTGGGTAAACGAAAGATGCTTTAAAGAGATATACATGATGGCTGCAAGGGATCCAAAAGACAAAATAAAACCCACTTTTGGGAAAAGGTGAAAATCTTTGCAAAAGAATTGAATTCTATCTCCGGTAAAAAAGGCAAATAAAAACCGTATTAGACGTCTATAAGCTGTTTCCATCAATAGAGCCAATATTACACCCGTCAAAAAGAAACCCATTGCACTAAATGTCACAACCACAATTTTTTTCAACTTTCCAGGTTTTAATATTTGAGCTATTAATACCTCAAATTATAATTCCCATACCGGCTGTTCTCATAAAAATTTCTTGCGCTGGGATGGAAGTTGAACAGCAGTTTTTTCAGTTGCTCCTGGAATTGTTCTATGGCTGGCTTATCTTCTTTCAGCTTTTTATCCGTCATGCTGCACAATTGGTTATCGCTGCTTACCTCATTTTCGTTTTCTGGTTGCAGGCCACTGATACCCATCTTCCAGTCATCGTCTTTTTTTACCCTGTACTTGAAAAAATATACAACACCTTTTTTTGCATCATACGCAGCAGGCTGTTTACCCACCAGTACAACAGAGTCTACTTTGTCAAATGATTTCTCCATTAGCAGGTATGTCCTGGCCATATCCACCTGGTTTTTGGAAGCAACTGGAAATTTGTCAAGGCGTTTGATCTCTTTCAGCTCATTATATAATCTGCCACGCAGGTTATCTTTGGCAGCAATATGGGTAAAGAGGCTGTCGGGAACTTCTCTTTTATTTCTCAGCAATACCACTGCCACATTCATTTTTACATCATCATCCTTGCTTTGCAACAGTTTGTCAAAGAACTTAGCCACATTTACATGCTGTTCATAAAAAGGTGCCAGTAATACTGCATAGTCTTTTAACTCATTGCTGTGTTCGCTGCTGCTGTAGCGTGCAGGGTAGGCATAGTCGGGTTCATCATTTTCATCCTGCTTTTTGCTTTCCTCTTCCATTTTCTTTTCATCATTCACCTTTTGCTTTTTCATTACCAGTTTGGCATCAAAGAAAATTTTGCTGAACCAGTTTTCATATTGGGCAGGTTTTATAAGGCCACTGTCTACCAATGTTACCAGCAGGTCCATCACGGGCTCTTTATAATCGTCTAAAGTGGTGAGTTGTAAAATATCAGGATATAACTGCGCCGCCAGTTCTAATGAGTCTTCTAAACTGTTGAAAGGGCTGCTGTACGAATAGCTGTCATCGTCATACACCGGCGGATCCTGCAGCACCATTTCTTTAAAAGTGCTGGTGGCATAGGTGGTTTTATGTCTTGCCAATGCAGCTATTGCCTCATTTTGAAACATACTGGTGTCTGCCGTTTGGTTGTAGATCGTTTTCAAATGATCTACCACCACAGGTTTGGTAGTATCCCTGATAAACCCCAACTCGGCGATCAGCCTTGTTTTTACATCAAAATAGTTTTTATAAGCAGGGGATAATTTTTTCAGGGCATCCATTATTTTGGGAACACCTGCTTCGCCATAATATACTTCGCCAATGGATTTTTGTGCCTTGGCAAGGGTGGCGCTGTCGGTGCTAAACAGGTGTGCAAAAAAAGTGTCCACCGGGTTTACAAAAATATCCCGGCCTTTGGCTGTTTCATCGGCCGTAAAGCTGTTGAAAAAATTACTGGTGAAACTGCTTTGGTGATTAAGGGTATCCCCCATCGTAATGATAGTAAAGAGATAATTGTCTTTTAACAACACTGCCGCGATGATCTTTTTAGAAGAGCCCGTATCGGTTACATTAAGGGTATAGCCTTTAACGCCCGCAGGTTTTTCAACATATTTTTTATTGCTGATCACCATTTCATAGTTGCCTTCAAAACCTTCGGTCTGGCTTTTCCAGAAAGCAGCGGTATCTCTTCCATAATAGTAATCAGACATTTTTTCTATGCTCACCATCACCGCTTCACCAGTGGAGTCACTAAAAAAGTAAGCCGATTTGTTTTCTGTATCGTTGCTGTATTCATTGTAGTAATTACCACGGGCTGCCTTTGCCACTTTTTCTATCACCGCCCTGTAGCCGGTATCAATGGAAGGAGCAACCGGTGTACTGGCAGTAAAGTGCATAAAGGTATCGGTAAAGGGGCTGCTGGCAGCGTAGCGATAGGGTGTGAAATGGAAAGACCTGAAAAATTCCGCTGCTTCTTCTTTTTTACCGCTTCTTACAGCAAGCGCATAATAATGCGGGCCTTTTATGAGGAAATGCGCCAACACTACAGAACTGTCTTTCATTTTTTCTTCCACCTCAAGGCAGGGATAACCATTGAATGAAGAAAGTTTCCGCTGCACTTGCCTTTCAAAATAATCCGGCGAGCGGAATGATTCCTCCACCAGTTTTAATTCAAAACTGTCCTGGTCAAGAAAATCAAAATTGTACACACTCTTCTTCATAATGAGGTAGGCGCTGCCGGTAGTCCTGTTAACAGCTTCATAGGTCCAGGTACTATTGCCATCCTTACCGGCTTTTTCATAGTAAGCTGCAGGCTGCTGCGGAAGTTTTACAGAAAAACCCCCTGCTGCAGGCGAATACACAACACTGTTATTATCCCTTTCTTTGAGTGAGATAGAATTAAAGAACTGGCTGCCTTCCTTTCCATCAATGTAGTTTTCCTTTCCACTCATTTTAAAGATGAGTATCTCGAAGGGAGTGATGAGAATATGATAACGCTGCAGGTCACCACGGCGTGTTTTACTGGTAATATCATACCCGCTGTACCCGTTTTTTGTGATGGAAGTTTTCTTTAAGATCTTACCTGGAATATTCTCGTATAACAGGCTGTCAATTTTGCTTTTTACCTGTTCTTCAGTTTGATTAACAAATGCCGCATGTGTTTTAACCCTTGTTACCTGGTAAAAACTACCATTGCTCATGTCAGAATACTGCCTTCGGTTGAGGGTAAAATAATCTTCATTCACGTCGTACAGCTGGCCGGGTACGTCCACTTTGTAAAAGCCATCTTCGGCCTGTACGGTGCTGAACACTACGGGTACTTTCAGTTTGTCAACCGCTTCTTTTTGACCGGCATTCCTGTCAGCCATTTTGATAGGACGAAGTTGATATCCTTTTTTTCTCAGCAGTTCAATAACGCCACGTGGGCCAGGTAAATGGGCTGAGCCAACACCGGCAAATAAGGCACTTTTCTTCATGATGCTGTCCATGGAATTGGCCTGTATCTCGTTGCGCAGGTATAAAAATTTTTCCCTGAAAGCGGCAGAACGTTCCACGATGTTATCTAGTGAATCCATGAGGTCCAGGTCGCCGCGTTTGTAAGCATCTTCTATTTTTTCTGCAATATCCCCCATGCTTTCACCATCGGTATCAATTGTTTTCTTTTTCTTTTCGCTGGCCATATCGCCATAGGCCTCCAGTACGATCTTTTCTGTTTCATAATAGTTCTCCACACCCGTGCCCCGCTTACCAAGCTTTTTCCCAGTTTGAAAAATATACAGGTCCAGAAAAGTATCTTCTTCAAAATCTTCCTGTGGTTTGTAACTCCGGTACAGCAGGCTGTTCACAACAGAAGGTTCGGTGCTCAGCGCCAGTTTCAGTTCATCATCATATTTTTTAAGCCGGAAGGAATTTTCGGAGAGAAAATCACCATTGGCAGTGCGTATATAGTTACTGTATTCCGTTTTAAGTTTGTCCATCCTCGCCATTTGTCCCTGCCATATATCCGGGTTTAATTCCAGCGCCACGGCATCTGCGTTTTTGATGGCATAGTAAAAGGAATCGCTCAGGTGAAAAGCCATTTTACGGCTTACATGCATGGTGCCAAAGAGGTAAGAAGGTTTTTTAAGACCATTGCCGGTGATCTCCCAAAGCAGGCTGGGATATTTTTTGGTTGAATTTTTTTGTGCAAAACTGCTCTGCAGCGCCAACAGTCCAAACATTAACAAAAGGTATTTTTTTATCATAAAAGGGTTGTGTTTATTGCGAATGCTATAAAGATGCAACGAACGGCTTATATCACAAAATATCAATGAGGCCGCCACCAATTTTTAACGGCATCTTACGTATTATTTTACATCCATGATAGCGGAATGACACAGCGAAGCCCTTTTTACCCTACATTTGCACTCTTTTAAAATCATGCCGTAACATGATAAGTGCCTGTAACGGGCTACATATCTCTGCAACAACACAGTACAGGCATGTGTTCATCATTTTTAAAATTTTTTGATACACATGAAATTAAGCCAGTTTCGATTTGACCTACCCCTTAATCTGATCGCCCAAACCCCCACCAAAAAAAGAGAAGACAGCCGGATGATGGTGGTTCACCGCCAGTCAGGCAAAATAGAAGACCGCAATTTCCGCGACATCATGGATTATTTTGATGACAAAGATGTGATGGTAGTGAACAACACCAAGGTATTTCCAGCCCGTATGTATGGAAGAAAGGAAAAAACAGGTGCCAAGATCGAAGTATTTCTTTTAAGGGAACTGAATAAGCCAAACCGTCTTTGGGATGTGATCGTGGATCCGGCCCGTAAGATACGGGTGGGTAACAAATTATATTTTGGGGAGAATGATGAACTGGTGGCAGAAGTAATTGACAACACTACCAGCCGTGGCCGTACCATCCGCTTTTTATGGGAAGATACCGAAGAGTCATTCCGTAAAATGCTTGACTTTATGGGAGAAACACCGCTTCCAAAATACATCAAGCGTAAGCCAGATGAAGATGATAAAGAGCGTTACCAAACGGTATATGCAAAACACGAGGGCGCTGTGGCAGCACCCACTGCGGGTTTGCATTTTAGCAAGGAACTGATCAAGCGCCTGGAAATAAAAGGTATCCGCTTTGCAGAAACCACCCTGCTCACCGGCCTGGGCACCTTCCGTCCTATTGAAGTGGAAGACCTGAGCAAGCATAAGATGGATGCGGAATATTATGCCATAGATGAAACAGCCTGCGCCATTGTAAACAAGGCCAAAACGGATAACCGCAGGATCTGTTCTGTGGGAACCACTACCATGCGTTCACTGGAATCATCTTTTACTGCGCAAAAATTATTGAAACCTTCAGAAGGCTGGACGAATATGTTTATTCATCCGCCGTATGAATTCTCTATTGCAGATTCGCTGGTTACCAATTTTCATCTGCCAAAAACAAGTCTGCTCATCATGACCTGTGCCTTTGGTGGATACGACCTCATAATGGAAGCTTATAAAAAAGCCATTAAGGATAAATACCGTTTCTTTAGTTATGGAGATGCCATGATGGTGGTGTAGAATGTAAATATTTTATATTTCAGAAGTAATATTAAAAAGCTCTCCTTTACGGGGAGTTTTTTATTTTTTGTAGATTTAAGAAAATTTACAGCTATGAAAAAAAATGTGTTACTGCTGATTGTACTGGCACCCGTTTTTTCTTTTGCTCAAAGTGTGGGCATTGGCACTGCTACTCCCAACAACAGTGCCCAGTTAGAGATCCAGTCAACTTCAAAAGGACTGTTGATCCCTCGTATGACGAATACACAAATGAGGGCCATTGTTCAACCAGCCAGGGGTCTGATGGTTTTCAATGATACAGACAGTGCTTTTTATATGCACAGAGACAGTGGCTGGGTAAATATAAATTCGGCAACTGGCTTAGGCGGATGGTCGGTTACAGGAAACACCAGCACTGATACATCCAAAAACTTTATCGGCACAACAGACAACAAGGCTATCGTATTTAAGGTGAATAGCAAAAGAGCGGGTGTTATCCAGGATACATTGTCGCCTTATCGTGGTAACACTGCGTTGGGTATTGGTAGTTTATCCAGTGGCAGCGAAGGAAGAGATAATACTGCATTGGGTGCTATGGCTATGGACAGGGTGATCAATGGCAGTTATAATGTAGCTATTGGAAGAAGCAGTTTGGGTTTGCAAACCATCAGCAACGCCAATACTGCGGTAGGAGCCTACTGCCTGGATTCCAGCACTGGCGGCATCCAAAATACAGCCATGGGATACCTTGCCATGCACAGAAATACCAGTGGCCGTGATAATGTGGCAATCGGTATTGGCCCGCTTTATTCCAATATCTCAGGTAACAGTAATGTGGCAATCGGGTTTAATAGTTTAGCGTTGAATGAAACAGGCGGCGGTAACACTTCGATAGGCGCCCTTGCCATGACGAATAATATTTCGGGTATCGCCAATGTGGCATTGGGTGCTACCTCCCTTTATAGTAATACAAGTGGTATTAGAAATGTTGCAATTGGTAACAGGGCTTTGTACTCCAACACCGAAAAAAGTTACCTGGTGGCTATTGGTGATTCAGCATTATTCAATAATGGTATCAACGCAAGCCCCGTTACCCCTTCTGAAGCCACTAACAATACTGCTGTTGGTTCAAAAGCCTTGTTTAAAAATACCAGGGCAGAAGGGAATACGGGGGTTGGCAACCGGGTGCTGGAAAACAATAAAACAGGTAACTATAATACAGCCCTGGGATTATTAGCACTGGGCAACGACAGCCTGTTGGCTTCGGCAAATACTGCAGTGGGAGCTTTTGCAGGGCGTTTTAATAATGGTTCCCAAAATACTTTTATTGGATTTAGAACCGGGGACAATGCCACCAGTGGTTCCCGCAATATAATGATCGGCGCCAATGCAGGATTGAATGCAAAAAGTTCGGATAAGCTCTATATCGGAAACACCCCTGACGACAGTTTGGGGGTGTTTATTTATGGTGATATGGCAGCAGACAGCCTCCGGATAAACGCAGATGCTAACGTTACAGGTTATACCCGGATGGGTACAAGACAGGAACAGGCTCCGGCCATTAAAATAAAAAAGCTCACTGCCACCAGCGCCTCAACACAAGCCGGCAGTGTTACGGTAGCACATGGACTCAACCGGGATAAAATATTAAGTATACAGGTGTTACTTTCCTATGTGGCAGGCGCTGCGGATATTCCTGGCAGTTATCTTGATGTGCCTGGGTATGAGTACAACTGGCAGGTGAATAATACCAATGTATGGATATTGAACAAGAACGGCAACAGTGCCAATATACTGAGCAAGCCAATAAAAATCCTTATCGTGTATGAAGAGTAGAAAAAACGGCAGCAGGATATCTTAAAAAGGAAAGGGGCGGAGATGGAAATCTCTGCCCGTTTTAAATCCAATATCCTATGAAAAACCATCTATAAAACGATATGGCCAAAGTATTATTGCGTAGTAATTGTACTTTTTTAAGAAATTTTTCTAATGCGATAAAAGACATTGATTTTCAATAGTATAAAAAATAAAAAAACCGCTTCAGCACATAATTTTTTTTGCTGAAGCGGCTGCTGTATAATGGGAAAAATACTAATCCAGGCCAAATAAACCTTTGTTGAGCAATTGCAGGGTTTGTTCTTTATATTGTTTGGGAACCAGGATGGAAATATTGTGCCCGCTGCCTCCATAGCTTACCATCCTTACCGGTATGGAAGACAATGCAGCAAATAGTTTTTGCATTACGTTTTCGGTTTCGCTTATTTCATTGCCTACAATACTTACGATGGTTTGATTGCTGTCTACCTCCACTGTGCCAAAGGGCTCCAGTTCTTTTACGATATCTGAAAGATTGGTATCACTGTCAATGGTAAGCGATACGGCCACTTCTGAAGTGGTGATCATGTCAATGGAAGTGCGGTATTTCTCAAACACTTCAAAGATTTTTCTTAAAAAGCCATAGGCCAGCAGCATCCGGCTGCTTTTGATCTTGATCGCTGTTACGCCATCTTTTGCCGCTACTGCTTTTACACCCGTACTGCCAGCTTCTTCTTTTATCGTGGTGCCTTTTGCCTCCGGCTGCATGGTGTTCAATAATTTCACCGGCACTTTATACATCTGCGCAGGCCAGATACTTGCCGGGTGCAAAATTTTTGCCCCGAAATAAGCAAGTTCTGCCGCTTCATCAAAACTCAGTTGTTCAATGGCCATCGTTTTTTTCACCACCCTTGGATCATTGTTGTGCATGCCGTCAATATCTGTCCATATTTCACACACGGAAGCATTGATGGCTGCGGCAATTAGCGATGCTGAGTAATCGCTTCCGCCGCGTTTTAAATTATCCACTTCACCCCTGGCATTACGGCTGATATATCCCTGTGTAATAAATATTTTTTTCTCCGGGTGCTTTTGCAGCAATTGCGCCAGCTTTACTTTGATACTGCCGATCTGCGGTTCATCATAGTAATCGATCGTCATAAAGTCAAGTGCAGGTATCAGCAAATGATCAATGCCTTTTTCTTCCAGGTAAACGCAAAATAATTTGGTGCTTAATAGTTCACCCTGCGCCAGGATGTCTTTGTTCAATGCTTCGCTGAAAGATATTTTCAAGATGATATTCAAAAACTCAAAATGCTCCTGTACAATGGCCAATGCTTTTTCTAAAGCCGGTGCAGTGGTTACCAGCTTGCTGCAAAAATCTTTGTAATGCGCCTCCAGCTTTTCAGTTTGTTGTTTGGCTGTATTGCGGTCGCCAACAGAAAGTGAGGTGCTGATCTCTACCAGTGCATTGGTGGTGCCGCTTAATGCACTCAGCACAACGATCTTGCTTTCATCATCGGCAGTTACCAGTTTTGCCACATCATGCATTCTTTCCGGCTTGCCCACACTGGTGCCGCCAAACTTCATTACTTTCATTGTAGAACAATTAGTTGTTGAGGTGCAAATATAAACGCCATCGCATTAAAACCTGCAGGCAATATTTAGTTGTAGCTATACAGGCTTTTGTAGTATCGTATTTCCTGGAACCCACCCCAATCAGCATTGTAAGTGCTGTACGAAACAGCAGGATATTCATTTGCGTGGTAGCTGTATTGTATGTTTTCAGAAACCGTTTCGCCCGCCAGGCTGGTTTGAGAAATGGAGGTTACATTGTTCTTTTGTAATAAAGCCATTGGTCCGTTGTCAAACTCGTACAATTGTATGGTGGAAGCCAGTGCTTTTATTTTATGAAAAGGGTTGGGCTTGCTATCGTACGTAAACGTACTGTTGTGGCCGTACTCAAGCGTGTAACCCGGAAGGGTATAGTTGGTAAATCGTATGGCGCTGATATTGTTGTTGGCCATCGTTAAAAATACAGAGTCAATGGTTGTTCCTGCAAAGGAAGGATCGGTGTCGGTTTTTACAATCGTAAAGAAACTGCTTTGATAATCAAATGACCGGGTGGTGATATAATGTTTTAGTCCAAAATTGCTGGTGAGATTCCTGTTGGAAGAATCTTTCAGCAGTTTACCCGTGGAAGTGTAGGTATAAAAAGAAGTGTCCACATGACTATTGATATCCGATCCGGATTCAATTCTTAACTGCGTGATCATCCTGTCTGGCAAGGTGTCGGATCCATTGTAATGATAAAAGTATTTTTCATAATTGGCCAGGTTGTCGGCCGGGTCAGTTGAATTATAAGATATAACAGCGGTTACTCTTTTTTGTGCATCATATTCAATAGATACAACTGTAACTGTATCGAAGGAATTAGCTGCCACACTGTCTATTTCAATATATTTAGTGAGTCGGCTGCTGTCGGCGGTAGCGGGCGGGGGGGTAACAACAGGCACATCTGTTGGCGTAATTTCTTTTTGGCAACTGGTAATCAGCAATACAGCGAAAGCAAACTGGAGTGTTGTAAGAGTATATTTCACATCATTTTTTTTACAAGATAATACATATTCCATTTAAGGGAATTTTATGCCAAACTGGTTTGCCAGCTGCTGAAGGTCATCTATAACAGCAGGTAACAGTTCCAGCCCATGTTCCATTCTGTAATTTTCAATTGCTCTTTCTGGCTCACCGGGAATGACCACCCTCTCAAAACCTTCTGCTACAGCGGCATTTTTAAAACGCTGTATCCAGTTATCCATATGCTGTTTAAATTCTTTTGCCGGGCGAAAAGCATCAATACGCATGGCGCCAAAAAAATGACCGATTCCCTGGCCAGGTAAATTTTCGGGCATGGGTAAATAAGCTGGAAACGGTGGTACCCAGGGTCCGTAGTTGGCACCACTTAACAGGGCAGAAAAAATATCCACTACCGATCCCAGCATATATCCTTTATGACTGCCATGTTCATAGTCGCCCCCCAGGGGCAACATAGCGCCGCCTTTTTTTAATTCGTTCACATCGGTAGAGGGTTGGCCATCCTTATCCTGGACCCAGCCAGGGGGGGCATCTTTATTTTTTCTTTGTAATACTTCCAGTTTTCCATTGGCGGCCGTGGTGGTGGCAAAGTCTGCCACAAAGGGCTGTTCAACTCCAGCCGGAATGGCCACACAAATTGGATTGGTGCCCAATAGTCTTTCTTTTGCAAATGTGGGTGCCACGGTTGCAGAAGCATTGGTCATGGCAATACCGATCATATCATGCTGTAATGCCATCATACCATGAAACCCGGCAATGCCAAAATGGTTGCTGTTCTTTACACTTACCCAGCCGGTGCCCACCAGTTTGGCTTTATCAATGGCAATCTGCATGGCGGCAGGTCCCACCACAAGGCCTAATCCTTTATCACCATCCACAACGGCAGTAGATGGCGTTTCATGCACTATTTTAATTTCAGGAATGGCATTCACCCGTTGGGCCTGCCACAACCTGACGTAGCCGCTTAAACGGGCAATTCCATGACTATCCACTCCCCTTAAGTCAGCAGAGAGCAGGGCTTTTGCAGCCAGGGCTGCATGGTCTTTACTGCTGCCGATGGCCAGGAAAATGCTTTTGGTAAAGGAGAGAAGTTGATGGTAACTATACATTGAGAAAATGAATGCGTCCTGTAAATTTTAAAATGATAGAGAGGCTGATGCCTTTCCGGAATTCAGTTTATCCGGAGACAAGCAGCCTTATTCAAATTCAATAGTAATGGTTATAGGCTGCTCACGATAGGCGTTTATTGGCTTGTTTAAGTACATGGCAGGTTCCCATTTGGGTGCCTTTTTTATAACTTTCATCAACTCTTCTTCCATGCCATAACCGTGTGATGTTACCGGGCTGACACTTGAAATTTCCCCATTTTTATCTATTATAAACCTCACAATAACTCTATAGTTACCTGGTGGAGCACCTTTTTTTGAAAAATCTTTATTTCGCAATTTGAAATTCAGGTAGTCCATCCATGCCTTGTTTCCTCCAAAAAATTCAGCTTCTTTTTCGTAAACGAAACCGTTTGTTTTTTTTCCATTTTCGTCAAAGCCCTCAATGTCCGCATCTTTTGTTTTTAGCGAATAATGACATATCAGCTGCCCGTTGGGATAGTAATGAAAGGCATATGTTTTCTTACTCTTCCTGCCATACTCTACAGAATCTTTCAACCGGCCATTTTCATAATACTGTAACCATAAACCTACAGGCTGGGTCAATGCTGAGTCGAGGTAAAACGACTTTTGAACTATTTCTTTTGACTGTGCTAGATACCGGGTATAGGTGTAGATATTATTCTCTTCTAAACGCTCAGTAATATAGAAAGCATTTTCCCTCGTGGTTTTTTTTAATGATGAGTCAAGGTAACGGGTAAGCAACCCTGTTTGCCCCCCTGCAGCTTTTGCTGTCAATACAAAGCCGCATGTCAAAAAAAATCCTATAAAAGTTTTCAGGCTGAAAGTAAAACCCATTACAATGTGTATTAAAACTGCAAATGTCTTACTGTTAGGCCGTTATTCATCAACTGCTTCAATGAATCAATGCCGATCTTCAAATGTCTTTCCACAAATTCACTGGTTACTTTTTTATCACTGGCTTCTGTTTTTACGCCCTCCGGTACCATGGGGCTGTCACTAACGAGCAGCAGTGCCCCGGTAGAGATCTTATTGTAAAAACCTACTGTAAAAATGGTGGCGGTTTCCATATCAATGGCATAAGCCCTCACTTTTTGCAGGTATTCTTTAAAGGCTTCATCATGCTCCCATACACGGCGGTTGGTGGTATAAACAGTGCCCGTCCAGTAATCGCATTCATAATCCCGGATGGTGGTGGAAATGGCTTTTTGCAGCATAAAGGAAGGTAAGGCCGGCACTTCCGGTGGAAAGTAGTCATTACTGGTACCTTCTCCCCTTAATGCGGCAATGGGTAAAATGAGATCGCCGATCTTATTGCGTTTTTTTAAACCACCGCATTTACCCAAAAACAAAACTGCTTTTGGTTTGATAGCGCTTAACAGGTCCATCACAGTAGCTGCAGTGGGGCTTCCCATACCAAAATTGATAATGGTAATATTTTTAGAAGTGGCACACTGCATCGGTTTACCCTGGCCAATCACTTTTACCCTGTTCCATTTGGCAAACATGTCTACGTAATTAGAAAAATTGGTCAGCAGGATGTACTCTCCAAAATTGCTCAACTTTTCACCTGTGTAGCGTGGCAGCCAGTTTTGTACTATTTCTTCTTTTGTCTTCATACGTTGTTGTTTATTGTGTGCCCAGATGATCGATGGCCCTGGTGTTTAAAAAAGATTGCCATTCAAACGGGCTTTATTTGTTTCTTCGCTAAATGTTAATTGCTCCTTGCCTATTGACCAGAATGTATCATCGCTAAAAGTAAGTAATTTTTTATATCTGTGATAAAGATCGATTATCCTCCATATTTGCCCAGGATCAAAAAGCAAGATGACAAGGAGTTCATTTTTGATGAAGTGAGAAAAAAATGGGTGGTATTAACACCGGAAGAATGGGTGCGGCAAAATTTTTTACAGTATTTGATACAAGTAAAAAAATATCCGGCTGCCCTGATAGCGGTAGAGAAGGAGATCGCAGTAGCTGACACTAAAAAGCGTTTTGATATAGTGGTATATAGCAAAAACCACCAGCCCTTTATGATTGTGGAATGTAAGGAAATGAGCGTAGTACTGGACAAAAGAACCCTCGACCAGGTATTGCGGTACAATATCAATCTGCGGGTGGATTATCTTATCATCACCAACGGCAGTTATTGCTATGCATTTACTACGGCAGGCGGAGTGATGAATATGGCAGAGGATATTCCGCCTTTTGAATGATTCTTCATTATTCACGGGGTGGTTTATGACAATGGTGAATGATCCTGATAAGATCAGATCGTCACTTGAATGGATAAAATCTGAAATAGCCATTCCTTTGTTATATCAGCAATTAGTTTTACTTTGATCGCACTAAAACTGCTGTTATGAAAAAATCACTTCTTGCAATTGTTGCCATCATTACTGTGTTAAACGCATGTAAAAAAGTAAACACCGTATCTGAACAGGAAAATATTAAAAACCCTGCAGTGTTGTCTTCTGCAACCATCAATTCATTTATTAAAGCGCAAATTGAAGCCAGTGGAAAATTTGAATGGAGCACGGCCAGCGATGAAATGATCTGGAGTGCATTACAGCAAAGTGATAACATTTTATCAGTTGGTTATAAACCTTCCAATGAAACCAGCGTTGACGACCGGCTTGCTGATATTAACATCCAGGCACCCCGCTGGAAGACCGCCAAAAATGAAGTGATCAATATTATTTTAACTGCTGAGGGAAAAACAAGAACTGGTATCAATGCCGGGAATATTGAAGAGTGGGAAGAAACCATTTTGCCAGTGATAGATGTAAGGGTGGAAAATTTTGAAACGGTCAGGTTGTTGCGTGCAAGTAACCTGGTGCGGTATGCAGAACCAATGGGCTATGAGCCATACCGTATCAATGAAAACAACGGTACTCAAAGCAGCAGCGGTTGCGGCAGTAATGTGGCAGATGCTGTTCTTACGGATGGGGTAGATTACACCACCATTGCACCCAATACAAAGCAATCCTGGAATTATCCCTATCATAATATTCCGCAGGCATGGACAAAATCAACCGGTGCTGGCGTAAAGGTTTTTATCATCGATAGTGGATGTGAATTTGACCAGGATAACCTGGGCAGCGCTTTCAACCAGGGCAGTTCATCTGGCAGAAGCGTAGAGAAGATCGTAACCCTGCCCCGCTCTACATTTTTGGGTATACCCCCGGCCCGGTAGAAACCCCGGACGATGGCTGCGGACATGGTACCGCCATGGCAGGTGCCTGCGCTGCTCCAAGAGGAACAGATGGCGCAGCCTGTGGGGTGGCTTATAATTGTAACCTTGTTACCTGCCGCGGCGCAGAAGATGTGCTGATAGATGCCAGCCGTGAATCAAAAGGGGTATCCGATGCTTATACCAATGCTGCCAACAGGGCCGATGTAAAAATCATCAGCATGAGCATGGGAAGGATCACCAGCAGTTCACAGATAAGGGATGCCATCCGGTATGCCTATGGAAAAGGCAAGCTGATGTTTTGTGCAGCTGGTACTTCTTTTGGCTGGACCTCAGGATGGTTTGGTGTGATATTCCCTGCTACCATGACCGAAGTAAATGCAGTGACAGGTGTTAGGGATAATAATTTCAATGCCAATTGCACCGATTGCCACAAAGGAAGTGAAACAGATTTTACCGTGGTAATGGAAAAAGCAAGTAACGAACGCCATCCGTTGACATTGGCGATGACGGGTGATGCGCCATCTACTGTTGGAGGTTCTTCAGTTGCTACTGCCAGCATGAGTGGGATGGCTGCATTGGTGTGGAGCAGGTTTCCAGCCTATACCCGTGCCCAGGTGCTCACAAAGCTGATCAATAATTCATCTAATTATCCCACACGCAATGCCAGCTTTGGCTGGGGGAATGTAAATGCGGATGGGGCGACTAACTAGGAAAGGGATTTTAATGATGATTACTTCAGAATAATATGATTGTTATGATTAAAAATGCACTCATTGGTTAGTCTTAGCTCTCCAATTTAAAACGAAAAAATCATACCAATCATACCTTTCATATTCAATCCCTATAATTTATACCGCCATGATCTCTTTCTCTTTTGCGGCCAGGTGCTTTTCAATCAATGATATGAATTTATTGGTTTGATCCTGCACTTCTGCTTCGGCGTCTTTGGCGATGTCTTCGCTCAGGCCGTCTTTTTGCAATTTTTTGATATGCTCAATAGCATCCCTGCGGATACTGCGGATGGCAACTTTTGCGTGTTCACCTTCACCGTTGCAGCGCTTTACCAGTTCCTTTCTTCTTTCTTCTGTTAACGGAGGTAAAAAAAGCCTGATATTGGTGCCGTCATTTTGTGGGTTGATGCCGATGTTGGCAGCAATGATCGCCCTTTCTATAGGTTGTAACATGTTTTTTTCCCAGGGCTGAACCGAAATGGTTCGGGCATCCAGGGCTGAAATATTGGCTATTTGGGAAATAGGAGTGGGGCTGCCGTAATATTCCGCCATAATGCCTTCCAGCATATTGGGATTGGCCTTGCCGGCACGGATCTTTACCAGTTCGGTTTCTAAATGTGTGATGGCTTTATTCATTCCATCTTCCATATCCATTTTTATCAACGATAATTCTTCTGAAATATAGTTATAATTGCGTGGCTGCAAAACTAAAGAAAAGAAATATAGGGTTACCCCAAAAAAACAATAATCAATAATTATTAATTAATAATTATTGATTATTCAGCTATATAGCAAATGATATTACTCTGCTTCAGCAATCTCTACTTCAGGGGAAAGCGATAGAATTTTTCTTGCCTTCATAAGTTTGCTCTCATGTACCAGTTTATTTGCGGCTTTCTCTTTTCTTGAAGGACGGCTATAATACACCACTGCTATTAATGAAATGGCCACGGCCAGTAATACGCCAACAACAACGGTAGTGCCAAGGCTGCTAAGAGAAACGGCCAGGGCGATAAAGGCAATATTGGCACCTGCACAAAGCAGGGTGATCTTTTTATGGTTAAAGCCCATTTCCAGTAAATAGTGATGTACATGGGTTCTGTCGGCACTAAAAGGAGAACGCCTGTCTAATATGCGGTGACTAAAAACCCTCAGCGTATCAAATAAAGGAACGATCAAAATGGCGAACCCTACAGCAGGAGCTGCTGCAACTGGCAAAACAGCACCAGGTGCACCGGCAATATTGATAAATTTAATAACAAATATCGAGTTAACCAGGCCGATCAATAGCGAACCGGTATCACCCATAAATATTTTAGCGGGAGAAAAATTGTAGATCAGGAAACCGATCAGTCCGCCGGCTAAAGAAAATGCCATTACAGCATACATCAGCTGATCAACATATAAGAAATAGCTGCCAAAACAAATGGAGGTTACCAGGCCAAGTGTTCCCGCCAGGCCATCCACCCCATCGATCAGGTTAAATGAGTTGGTGATCACCACTATTGTAAAAAGCGTGAAAATGATACTGGCCACATGGGGAATAGGGCCAATTCCCAAAAAACCATGCATATGACTTATCTGAACACCGCCAAATTTTATAACGATACCGGCTGCCACTAACTGTCCGATGAATTTTTTGGCAGGAGAAAGTACAAGAATATCGTCTTTAATGCCTAAGAAGAATATAACAACAGCCGCAGCAACAAAATATTGCAGTTCTGCACTGTGAAGGGGAGCGCCCAATAAAGTAGCTAAAATAAAACCGGCGAAAATGCCCAGGCCACCAAGTGTGGGAATCACCATTTTGTGAACTTTACGTTCATCAGGTTCGTCAAACATCTTCTTTTGCCTGGCAACCTGAATGATCACGGGGATGGAGAAGAAGGTGATCACAAAAGCCAAAATACCACTTAATAATATATTGTCCATGCCAGGGGAATAATTAAAGTTTACAAATTAAACAGCTTTCAGCGGGGTACTTCGGGCATTGTTTATAGCAATGCAACATAGTTAAAATAGGCCGGTTTTTAAAATTTAGTGCAAAAAACAAACGCAGAAAAGTTTTCAACACAGGCCAGTTATTATCTACAAAACGACAAAACGCACATCTTATTATAACAACCCGCCACGGTTCAAAATTTCCCCTTTGCAGTTATATTTTATTAAGTAGGTTTGCGCCTAAAATCAATACAAAAAAAGTCCGGCGTACCGCTTAGCTGATACCAAGACTTATAAAGACGAAAAAAAACTGCTTCAAACTATAAAATATTTTTAATGAAAGACTTAAAGGCAATTGCCAGCCAGGTTAGAAGAGATATCGTACGAATGGTACACGGTTGTCAAAGTGGTCACCCCGGTGGCTCTTTGGGCTGTACGGAGTATTTGACTGCTCTTTACTTTGAAATTATGGAACACAACCCCGATTTTAAAATGGATGGAGTAGGGGAAGATGTATTTTTTGTGAGTAATGGACATATCTCACCTGTTTTTTACAGTGTATTGGCCCGCAGTGGCTATTTCCCTGTTGAAGAATTAAAAACTTTCAGGAAAATTAACAGCCGCCTGCAAGGGCATCCCACCACTCATGAACATTTACCTGGTATCAGGGTGGCAAGCGGTTCTTTGGTGCAGGGTATGAGTGTGGCCATTGGAGCAGCTTTGGCCAAAAAGATGAATGGCGATACACATACTGTTTTCTCACTACATGGCGATGGAGAACTGGATGAAGGTCAAAACTGGGAAGCAGCCATGTTCGCAGCCCATCATAAAGTAGATAATTTAATATCTACAGTTGACTGGAATGGCCAGCAGATCGATGGTCCAACAGAAAAAGTTATGGCACTGGGCGACCTGGCTGCCAAGTTCACCGCCTTTGGCTGGGAAGTGGTACACCTCGAAAATGGCAATGATATGGATGCCGTGGTAAAGACACTCCAGTATGCCAAAACGCTCACTGGAAATAAAAAGCCCGTAGTGATCCTGATGCGTACCGGCATGGGAAGTGGTATTGATTTTATGGAAGGCAGTCACGAATGGCATGGCATTGCACCCAATGACGAACAATTAGCCAAAGCACTGGCGCAATTGCCGGAAACTTTGGGAGACTATAAATAATAAAACGAAAATAGAATTGATAAAGGGAAGAGCGATCTTCCCTTTTTTTTAGCGCAGTTCGATGGCTTGCGTAGATGCCTTGCGGGCCGGCAGCCAGGCTGCCATAAATGCGATGACCGAAACGGTGGCTGCCACTAAAATAAAATCAGCCAGTTCCAGTTTCACCGGGAAGTAATCAATTAAAAACGAACCACCCTGTATTTTTATCAAATGAAATTTTAACTGCAAAAAACAAATGATGAGCGCCAGTACAATGCCCGATACAGCGCCAATGCCCGCCAGCAACAGGCCTTCACTCAGGAAGATTTTCTGCACCATCTTTTTAGTGGCGCCCATGCTTTGCAGTATGGTGATGTCTTTTTGTTTTTCCAGTACCAGCATGGTCAAAGCACTGATCATATTAAAGGCAGCTACCAGCAGTATCAGTGTAAGTACGGCATAGATAAACCATTTTTCCAATTGCATGGTGCTGTACAGGCTTTGGTTTTGCTGGTATTTTGTTTTGATATCGTAACCGGTTCCGAGCATTTTTTGCAACTGCAGTTTGCCCAGCGCTGCATCCGCCTTGCCGGTCAATTGTATTTCCACGGCGCTGTATTCATTGGCAGCGAAATTCATTTGTTGTTTTACAAAATCAATATTGGTGATCACATACCGGGTGTCAAACTCCTGTTGAATGGCAAATACACCGGCAGCAATGGCATTGCCTTCACTTAAAGATTCCTCCGGGTGGGCGGCAGATACTTTTCCTCTCTTGGGCAACACAATGGTGAGTTCTGAAGGCTGAAACCTGTCATCCACGCTGATCGAAATATTATTCTGGATGCCATAGCCTACCACCAGTTTTGGATTTTCCACATCACCTGTTTCAAATTTTCCCATTATTGTTTTATCAGCCACACCGGTAATATTTTTGTAATTATCATCTACCCCTTTTAAGGTAATGGTGGCTTGTTTATTGTCGTCGTTGTCATTGTTTTGCAACAATGCTTTTTCTTCTGCGATCAGTGAAATACCACTTACGCCAGTCGATTTTTTGATGGCTTCAATTTGTTGCGGCGTTAAAAGAAAAGTTTTGCCTTTGGCAGGGGTGATCTTAAGGTCGGTATAAAAAGCGCCGTACAAGGATTTTACCAGGTCTTCAAAACCATTGAATACACTTAGCACTAAAATCTGGCAGCAGGTGGCAAAGGCAATCACGCTTACGGTAACCCATGCAATGATGTTGATGGCATTGGCAGATTTTTTTGCTTTAAAATATCGCCAGGCGAAAGTTAAGTACATATATGTTTCTTGTTGCTCGTTGCACTGTTTCTCGTTTTTTCAGGCTCAGGTTAAAGCTGGAAAAATTGCAAGCCTCAAAATTTAAAGGCTCCCTTAACGAGAAACAAGAAACGAGAAACCGTATTAGTCTTTATTTTTTGGAGTAGTGTCTTCTTTTTTAATTTTCTCAAGCAATTCTTCCATTTTAAAAACATAGTCGAGGGTATCATCAATAAAAAATTTGAGTTCGGGGATACTTCTTAACTGGTGACGTACCCTTTTACCCAGTTCATTTCTTATCTCTTTATATTTTTCCTCAAAATGGTGCAGTACGGCCTGTGTGTCTTTTACCTGGAACATGCTTAAATATACCCTTGCTTCAAAAAGATCCGGGGTGATCTTCACAGTAGAAATAGAGATCATGCCGCCATCCAGCATGCTCAAACCCATTTTGCGGAAGATGTCGTTGAGTTCTTCATTGATCAAGCCGGCCACCTGCTTTTGTCTTTTCGTTTCCTTCGTCATAGTAAAATCATTAATGGCTGTAAAAATAGCCCCTTTTAAATAAAGGGGCTACAAAGTTGAATAATGTATGTAAGCAGATTTGTTAGTAAAAAAGAGGATATAATAATCTATAACCGGGCCTCTCCCGATTTCAATCGGGAGAACGAGGGTGAGGCTCTTACTCGATATTCTCAATGATCCCCGCAATACCCTGCCCGCCACCAACACAAGCCGTAACAATACCATATTTCTTTTTCAGCCGCTTCATATCATTGGTGATCTGAATGGTCAACTTCGCTCCCGTACAACCCAATGGATGACCTAAAGCAATGGCACCTCCATTAATATTTACAATCTCAGGATTCAGATCTAACTGTCTGATAACAGCCAGCGCCTGCGAAGCAAAAGCTTCATTTAATTCGATCAGGTCAATATCTGCTAAGGTCAAATTCGCTTGCTTCAATACTTTCGGCACTGCTTCCACAGGGCCAATACCCATGATACGGGGATGCACCCCGGCACTGGCACAATTCACCAGTCTTGCAATAGGTTTTAATCCCAATTCATTGATCATCCTTTCACTCATCACGATCACAAAAGCTGCCCCGTCACTTGTTTGAGAACTGTTGCCTGCTGTAACACATCCACCCGCTGCAAAAGCTGGTTTTAATTTTGCCAAACCTTCCACGGAAGTATCGGCACGAACGCCTTCATCCGTGTCTACAATATATTTCTTTTGTTGCTTTTTCCCTTTCTCATCTAAATAAACCTGCTCCACAGTGATGGGCAGAATGCCAGTTTTAAAATAACCTTCTTTAATCGCCGTGCCTGCCTTTACATGGCTGTTATAACTAAAGATGTCCTGGTCTTCCCTGCTCACATTATAATCTTTGGCCACAGCCTCTGCCGTTAGTCCCATGCTTAAATAATAATCCGGTTCATCCGTTGCTATAGAAAATGCAGGGGAGGTTTTCCATCCAGCTGTTGGCACCAGGCTCATACTTTCTGCACCACCGGCAATGATACATTCCGCCATACCGGTACGGATCTTAGCCGTAGCCATCGCAATACTTTCCAGGCCACTGGCGCAATAGCGGTTAATGGTAATACCCGGTGCATGATAGCCAACAGCCCTGGCCGCAATGATCCTTCCCACCTGCAAACCTTGCTCTGCTTCCGGCACAGCATTGCCTACGATCACATCATCCACTCTTTTTACATCCAGTTGCGGCACACTTGCCAGCAGGCCTTTGATCACATCAATGGCCAGGTCATCCGGCCTGGTGAACCTGAAACCGCCTTTCTTACTTTTTCCTACTGCCGTTCTGTATCCGGCAACGATATATGCTTCCTGCATGGTATTATTTTTTTGTACCGTACGGCGGAATATGAATCGGCTTCATTGGCGTCGCACTCTTGTACATTGGTAATTTGATGCTGCAATGTAAGGAAAATTGCAATTAGTTGTTTATGCAACTTTCTATATCAAAGTTAATATTTCCTTTCAAAAATCCAAACGATCAGCAAAAAAACTATAAGATCTGCTGTCTGGCATTGCAGCTCTGCAACACCATAATATGTTTACGCCAAAGCTCAATTATCTTTGCCGGCATGTACAACATCCTCCGCTCCTTTTTATTTCTTTTTGACCCGGAATGGGTGCATTATTTTTCGATGAACAGTTTGAAGTTGATTTGCAGGCTGCCTTTTGGTAAAGCGATTATTAAAAATGTGTTTCATCCCAAGGGTGCTAAAAAATATTCCCTCTTCAATATTACTTTCCCAAATAAAATTGGCCTCGGAGCAGGATTTGATAAAAATGCCCGTTATTTAAATGAACTCGAAGCACTGGGATTTGGATTTGTAGAAATAGGAACTGTTACTCCCAAACCGCAGGCAGGAAACGATAAACCCAGGTTATTCCGGCTACCCAAAGACAAAGCATTGATCAACCGTATGGGATTTAATAATGATGGCGTGGAGGTGGTGGCTGAGAGATTGCGTCAATGTTCAATGGTCAATGGTCAATGGTCAATAAAAGAGCCTGAAGACACGAGCACTCATTCATCATTCACCACTCACCATTTACGGCTCATCATCGGCGGCAACATCGGCAAGAATAAAGTCACCCCCAACGAAGATGCATGGAAAGACTATGAAATCTGCTTTTCAGCTTTACATCCTTATGTGGATTATTTTGTAGTGAATGTAAGCAGCCCTAACACGCCCGGCCTAAGAGAATTACAGGAAAAAGAATCACTAAGAAAGATACTTACGAATCTTCAAAAGCTCAACAACCAGTTTACGCTCAAAAACGGGAAACGAGAAACGGCTCTCTTCAAACCCATCTTATTAAAAATAGCCCCCGACCTCACACAAGACCAAATTGATGATGTGATTGATCTTGCATTGGAAATAAAACTCGATGGGCTGGTTGTTTCCAACACCACTATTGACAGAACAAAACTGGTTACAGATAAAAGTACTGTTGAAAAAATAGGTGCCGGTGGTGTAAGCGGGTTGCCGGCTAAAGCAAGAAGCATAGAAATTGTTCAATACATCTCCCAAAAAACGAATAGGCAAATTCCCATTATTGCGAGTGGAGGCATTTTTACCGGGCAAGATGCAAAAGAAAAAATAGATGCAGGTGCCAGTTTGGTGCAGGTATGGACAGGGTTTATTTATGAAGGTCCGGGAATAGTAAAAAATATCTGCCGGTATTTGTAAATTTATTTTATCTTACTCCTCCCCATAACATTATTCAAACACTATTTTTAACAACAAAATTTATAATTATGGAAGAAGAAAAAAAAGACCAGAGCTTTATTGAAAAAATGAAAGATAAGCTGGAAGATCTAAAAGATAAGGCAGAGGATGCCTGGGAAAAAATTGAAGACAAGGCCGAAGAAGTGTGGGATAAAGTTGAGGATAAAGCTGAAGCTGCCTGGGATGCCACTAAAGAAAAGGCCATGGAGTTTAAAGAAAAGGCAGAGGATAAAATTGAGGAATGGACCGGTGATGGCGAAAAGCCAAAACCACAGGATGAACCCATCAAGTAAAAAATAAGGGCCGCATAAACATGCAGCCCTTTTCTTTTTGCTCATACTTAATCGAAAGATCTCTTTTTATCAGGCTAATAGTCTCCGTATGTTTTCTTTACGGCGCCTGCTGATGGTAAACTGTTCCCCATTGGCCAACGTAAGTATATTGTTATCTATGGAAATGGTGGATATAAACTGCCTGTTCACAATATGCGTGCGGTGTATCCTGTAAAAAAATGCTTCTTCCAGTTTGTCTTCAAACCAATGTAATACCTTGGCAACAGTAAGTGGCTTATCGTTATTAAAATACAGCTTACTGTAGTTGCTGCTGGCCTCAATTCTTACAATATTGCATACCTGAATGGTTCGTATGCCCCTGTCGGTTGGAATGTAAACCTGTGTTTCCATGATGATTGGTTTGATATATATACTATCGCCAATTCCCCGAAAGGTCATCGGACTAACACCACATTTCCTTTCATTTCAATTATTTTTCCATTCCTGCCTTTTCCTTTTAATACCCATACATAGTTGCCCACTGGTTGTGGTATACCTTTATAATTGCCGTCCCAGCCGTTCATGTACCTGTTGGTTTCAAAGAGTATCTTTCCATACCTGTTAAATACCCTGAACAGTTCTGTTGATACAATACCTACAGGGACCGGTTTAAAAATATCATTCATTCCATCACCATTGGGAGAAAAGGCATTGGGTACATAATAAGTGATGCCATTGTAGGTTTTAATTTTTACGGTATCATAACCTTTACAACCTTTGTCATCTGTTACCGTTACGGTAAATAAAATACTGTCAGCAAAGATGGTTGCTAATGGACTGGCGACAGCAGCATCATTTAACAAGCCCGCCGGTTCCCACAAATATCTTACACCGCCGCTTGCCTGCAGCTGGTGGGGCAATCCTGTTACTGCGAGTGTATCGTTACCTGCGAAAGCGGCTACTGGCGGTTGTTTGGTTACAACCACCGTGTCGCTTGCCAAATAGTTACAGCCATAACCATCCGTAACGGTAATGATAAATTGCTGAGGTGTGGCATTGGGTTTCACGATGGTGGAAGCAGCAGCAGGATCCTGAATGCCGCCAATATCTGCCGGTGTCCATTCATACGTAACAGGCGCATTGGTATTACTGACCTGTACAGTAAGTACAACAGTTGAATCGCTGTCACAAATGCCTTTATCATTTCCGGCATCCACTAACTGTACCGGGTAGCTGCTTACTGTTACTGGCAGTATGGTAAAACAGCCGGTGCTGTTGGCAGCTTTGATGTAGTAAGTTCCATCGGTTGCAGTGGCTGCATTGTTATTTGCAATTGTGGCTGCTGCATCTTGCCAGTAGCTGTAGTTTAGCGCAGGAGAAGAGCCTGCAGTAACAGCCGCACTGGTAAGGTCGGCTGTTTGCGGCACACACAAAACAGCAGGATCATTTATCACCAATACCGGCGCCGTGCTTACCGAAAGGCTAACACTGGCAGTGTCTGAACACCCGTTTGCATTTTCACTTATTAACTGGTAAATGCCGGGCGTATTTACCGATGCCGGATTGTTAACAGGAAGGTTACCCAGGGTCCAGGTATTCGTATTGCTGCCCGTGCTGAACTGGGAAAGCAAATTGATATGGCCATCACTGCAGATACTTGCCACAATGTCATTGCCCAGCGCTGGTTTTGGGTTAATCGTGAGCGTTACCAATGCAGTATCAGTACAATTAAAACTGTTGCTCACTACAAGCTGGTAAATACCGGCAGTATTTACCACGGAAGGGTTGGCAACGGGGCTATTGTTAATTGTCCACAGGGCGCTTAATCCGGTGGTGCCATAAAGCTGCGTGAGATCGGTAGTAAGACCCTGGCAAATAGTTACAGGGGTATTATTGCCGAGTGATGGCTTTGGATAGATGCCGTAAGTAAATACAGCAGTATCCCTGCAGCCTGCTGCACTGGAAGCGATCAATTGGTAAATGCCGGCAGTTTGTATTGTTGCCGGATCTGGTACCGGCAAATTGCCAGTTGTCCAAACGGTATTTAAGCCTGCCGTATTATAAACAGTGCTAAGGTTAATGATTCCGCAATTGCTGCTGTCAATATCAATCCCCAATACTGGTTTTGGATCAATGGCCAGCGTTACGATGGCGGTATCTGTACAGCCAACATTGTTTTGGGCTATCAATTGATAATTACCTGCTGTATTCACTGCTGAAGTGGTGGTTACCGGATTGCTGTTGAGTGTCCACTGTACAGTAAGCCCGGTTGTGGTGTACACATTATCAAGATTAAAACTGTTACCCTCACAAATACGTTGATTTTCATCGGTTCCCAATGCTGGTTTTGCATTGAACGATATGATTACCGATGCCGTATCGCTGCAACCGCCGGTATTGGCAGCAATCAGCCTGTAAGTGCCTGCAACAGTAACTTCACCAGGATTACTAACCACATTTCCATTGAAAGTCCAGTTGGCAGTAAGCCCGGTTGTGTTATAGAACCCCGCCAGGTCAACCGTATCACCCTCACAAATATTCACCCCGGCATCATTTCCTATAACAGGTTTTAGGCTTACCGACAACGTTAGTATCGCTGTGTCGCTGCAACCAGAGCTGTTTGTTGCAATCAATTGATAAATGCCTGCACTTGATACTGCAGCTGGGTTTGTAACAGTATTGCTGCCCATTGTCCAAACTGCAACAAGGCCGGTAGTATTATATGCGCTGTTGAGGTTGGCTGTACTGCCTTCACAAATATCCACACTGGAATCATTCCCAAGAGCGGGCTTGTTGTTAACCGTAAGTAAAACAAAAGCCGTATCACTGCAGCCACCGGCATTGATAACAATCAGCCTGTAATTGCCGGCAGCATTTATGTTTGCAGGATCAGCAACCGGGTTATTATTTAAAGTCCAGTTGGCAGTTAGCCCGGTAGTATTATAATAAGCAGTAAGGTCAATACTTTGATTGGAACAAATACTGGCTGTATTGTCGCCGCCTAATAGCGGGCTGTTTGCAACGGTTACATTATAAGTTCTAACTAAACTGTCGCAGCCGCCAGCCGAGATCAGTGTGTCAGTATAACTGCCGCTGCTTTGCACCACCAGTCCCGAAGGAAGCGTGATGGATCCGCCTGCACAAATGGTTGTATCAACAGTAAGTGACATAGGGGATGATAGTGAAATGATATTGACTGAATCCGTAACGTTACAGTCGCCATGACTAACCTGCACCCAATACAAACCTGGAGCTGTAACGGTGTAGGTTGGGTCACTTGAGCCATCCTGCCAGTTGTAGGCAACAGCACCAACAGTAGTTGCATTTAATACCAAATTGTTTGGTATCACACATACTGCTGTATCGTTGCCAATATTGGGCACCGCCCTAAGCGTTAGGTTAACGATCCTGATCAGGCTGTCGCAACCACCGGTATATGTTAAAGTATCCCTGTAGGTGCCGGCGGTATTTACTTCGATACCAGATGGTAAAATATAGGTGCTGCCTACGCAAATGCTGGTGTCAGCCGTTTCGGATAACGGTGCAGGATAGCCTGAAATATTGATGGTATCCCTGATAGAACAATTGCCAAAATTTATTTCAACCCTGTATTGTCCGGCAGCAGTTACCAGGAAGCTGTCAGCGGTACTGTTGTTTTGCCAGCGGTAAGTCAGGGCACCGTTCATGGTGGCATCTAAAATATATCCACCGCTACTTAAGCAAACGGTGGTGTCATTTCCAAAAGGACGCTCACCCGTTACATTATTCACTTCAAAGGAATCCCTGTACACACAATCGAAATAAGTGATATCCACCCAGTAGTAACCAGGCGTGCTCATATAGATAGATCTTGTAGTGGCACCGGTATTCCACCTGTAGGTTTCACCAACACCGCGGCGTACATCTACTGATACAGAATCAGTACACAAATTGATCTGCTGCAGTGGCCTTGTATTGATGGGGCTTATCAGTACCCTCACTGTATCTGAGTTGATGCAGCCATTGTACGTAACCCTCACCCTGTATGTATTATTACCGGTAGCGGTTACCCTAAAAGTATCTGCTGCACTGTTATTTTGCCATAAATAAGTTGCGCCGGGATGTGAGGTGGCTCTTAATACAATGGGCGCCGTGCTGTTGCATTGTATGATATCCGGACCAAAATCAATAAATGGTCTGGCAGGTACGGTAAAGGTTCTTATAGATGAATCCACTTTATTGCAGCTGGTATTTCTTACAATTAACTTGATCGAGTAAGTGCTGTCAACGGGCAACGCAGGATAGAAATAGGAGGGAGACACGGCTGTGGAAGTTGCTCCATTGTGTCCAAAGTCCCATTGGTAAGTAATATTATCTCCAAAAGTGGAATAGTTCACAAATTTTACCAACTCATCCGTGGTACAATCAAAAGATGGAAGGAAGTTGGCTGTTGCCAGGCAGTTGGTCAATGGCAGGCAGGTATCGGCATGAGTTACTGCTGATAATTGCAGGTCAATGGTTCCTGTAACCGTTGCATTGTTTTTTGTAAGGGGGGTGAACACCTGTATATAATAACTTTGTCCGGGTACCAGGCATTCATACGTGTTTTGTGTGAGTGCATCCAGCACGCAGCTTTGTTCCTGCATGGCTCCGCAGTCACCCGTCATCATCCTGTACTTGATATCGCTGCTGGAGGCATTGGTATTCTCTGTTAAAAAGGTGGTTACGTCCAGTGTATCTGTGCCGCCGATATCCATGCGGAACCAGCTGGTTTTGTATAATGCCGTTACGCCATTCTGCGGGCAGGTAAGCAAGGGTCCAAATTCCCCATAGTCGGTACCGATAGTATGACAGTTAACCAATACAGAAGCGGTGGCACTCCCTGCACCCGTAATGGCTGCTGGTACTGCCCGGCTGCAAAAATCACCTTCCTGCTCAATCATTTCTATTTCGGGTACTACATATTCATTCACGGCATTACATCCCGGCAACAATAAATAATATACACCGGTTGTAACACAGCTTTGCGCCCATACGCCCGTGCCGGTTGTAACGTTAGCAAATGGTTGCCACTTTAAGCCATTGCCGGTGGAATCACCCGGAACCACCTCTTTAAACAACTGGAGATTATCGGCAGTCCGGTATACGTTGTTGCCAACCCGTATGCGATAGCGAACATTGCCTGTAATAGTGGAATTGAATTTATACCAGAGCGTTTTTGTACAACCATTTTGAGCTGTACCCAATGGGTCATTGAGGCGGGTGGCACAGGAATAATTATCCTGTTCTCCTGCAAAAGATCCTGCGCCAAGTGTACCAATATCGTCTGCTTGCGAATAAAAATCAAATTTGGGCATCACCAGGTTAAACGAATCAAACTGTATGGAAACATCAAGTTGTGAATTTGGCAAGTTGCCTCCTGCTTCGGCCTGTATCGCATTCACATTATCCACCAGGATATAATATCGTGTAGGCGTTGCCGTGCAAGGATCCCGGTAAAAAGAAATGGTATTGGGAGCATGATAACAGTACCAGTAATTGATATAGTTCATCGTAACAAAGCGAAGTCCGTTTGTAACCGTTGAGTCAACAAGACCACCAGACTGTACAGCACTAAAAGGTAAAGCGGCATCCACATCACTGCTGTATACGGCAAACCTGGGCACAAATGCCCGCTGCAGGGTTTTATTCTCCACTTTTATTCTAACGGTACCGGGGTGGTCCACCACAAATGTGTACCAGAGATTTCTCCGGGCAATATTGCCCGAAACCTGTGGAAAGGCAGTGTTGTATAGCGGCTGTTTATTGGCAGTGCTGTAAATATTTCCATTGACGGTTACATTACAAACAGTATTGGTTGGATCTGTTGAAGAAGCACCCGTAGTACAATAAATAAAATCACTGCTGGGTGGGCGGGTTGGGTGCAGTGGGTTAATATCGCCCGTTTTGCCAAAATGAAAAGCAGAATCTGGCGGCACCGTACCAAAATCATACGCATTGGCTGCAAAATCAAAACGGGAATAATCCAGACGATCAATAAAAATGGATGGGGTAACGCTGCGGCATATATTAGCATCTTTTGCAAAAATCACCAATGTATAAGTGCCCGGTTGAAAATGACAGAACTGTATATTGCCGATAGAGCTGTTGCAGGGATGTATTGCTGTGTCTGTTCCAAACAACAAAGAATCTGTTCTCACATCTTTATCATACACCGCCGCAAAATAGCCTCCTGTATTGATCATTAAAAAACTTACCTGGGTGGTTCTGAAAACATAGTAGGCTACCCTGTTAGATCCGGCTTCGCATGCTGTTACCGGGTGACTGGAAAAGGGCGTATCCAGTGTGCAATTAAAACTTTCTGTTGGTAAAGTGAAGCTGGTATCTGTTCGTGGATACACAGGCGTGCTGATAGCTCTTGTGCCCCATTGTATCAAATGCGGTGCGTTGCCTGCAGCAACAGATGCTTTGTGCGGACGATTAAATTTGGGGCCAGGGCAAACAGGTGTTATTGTTATATCAACTTCATCAAAATAACTAACATAGCTGTTGTGCTTTCCGCCTATTCCGGTTAAGCGCAGGGTACTGTCATAACTGGGACCAGTACCCCAACTTACTAATGTGTACCATCCCGCAGTCAATGGCGAACAGTTATTCGTTGTGCTGGCAGTAGCAAAGCAATTCCATTGATTGCCCATGGGAGTTAATCCTGCCATACCATCTGTGGCTTTACCGGCAAACAACGTCCTGGTGCCATAAGCCTGTCCCACACACCAGCCTCCATAGCCGGGATTGGAAAAACGAATGATCGCATCTTCTTTTAAATAAAACTGACGGTAGATAGCTTTGGTAGCCGGCCGTCCGCTTATTGCACAGGGGATGTATCCATTAATGGGGATGGCATTATCGAGGCAACTCCAATAATCCCTTTTGCCCCGGATAGTACCGCCATTGGGCCCAAGTGTATCCATAATGCTGCCCATATCAAGGGTATTCTGCAGGCTGTTATATTGCGTTCTTGTTTTTCTAAAAACGTAGGTAGGCCGGTCAACCCAGCCAACGGTGCTGGTATTACCCATGGAAGTAAAAGTATAAGTGCCGGGCACCACACAGGCTGATTTGTTATTGCAGTATTCATCACCCGTCATGCAAAGCGAATTGGGTACGATGCCCGTAACCCGGTCGGGAAAGCCAAAAACATTTTGCGCAGCGGCCAAAGCATTGGCATCGCCTGCATATAATCGATACCTGAATACAGGGTTGTTGCTATAGATCATATTGTCGAACGTTACCGTACCACTGTCTGCAACTAAAAACTGGCGGTAGATTATTTTATCATTAATAGGTGCACAGGTGGTGTCCCATGGCCGCAGCGTGGGTTGGCAACCGATGGTATCAAATGCCGACTGGTAAGTAACGCCTTCAGCTAAAGGAAGCTGCACTGCACCCACCCTGTTAATACTGTCGAACCTGCCCGGGGCATACAAAGAATAATTACTGGCAGCCTGCCTGTTGAATACAAGTAACTGCACCTGGAAACGGCTGCCAAGATTGGTAAACAGGCAGTGGTCATTGTTACTGGCCGATTGAGCATAGGTGAGTGCATTTAGTGTTGATGAAGCAGTATCTAATCCTAACACCTGCATCACATAATCACCAGGCCCCAGGCATTCAATTTCCTGGTTGTAGGCAGCCGTGCCGATAATGTTAGCTGTATCAAGGTCTGCGCAGTTAGCCGTAAGCGTTTGTTTAAATAATCTGATCACAGGTCTGGGGCCGCAGTTGATCATACCAGGGCGGAAGGTTATGGCCACGGTACGGTTCAAACTAAAACTAAAAAAGGTGCTGAGGTTATAAGTTGCATTACCCACCACCGTTCCGGCAGCTGGTTTTGATGGATTGCATGGATTAACGCTGTGACGGCTGTTACAACCAAAATTATCATACACAGTAGTGGTGGTTCCGGCTCCCGATGAGGCGAGTACACCAATCGCATTGGTTGCTGGTAAAGTGTTAACTGGTAAAGGACCAGCAGCAGGGGCAGCCCCGCCAGTAATGATACCCAGCCGTACCATGTCATTGAAATCCTTATGGATGAATAACTGTATGCTGTAAGTGGTGTTCGGCTGCAATTCGCCACAGCCATAGCGCTGGGTAGCAGCCCGGTCGCCGTTAGTAAGCATACTGTCGCAACCATCCACCAGGGTTAAACTGCCTATTGGAGTGGTAACTGCATTTCCACTGTATAAATTGTAACCAAACTTTTTTTGAATAACAGAGGAACCGCTGGGGAAATATCTTGGTGATCCAGTGCCGGACAAGGATACTACCAGGTAATCTAAATAAGCAGGTGTGGTAAAAGTGAACCAGGCAGTTTTGTGGTATTGCTGGTAATTATTTAGAACCGTACAAACTTCTGTAGCATCTTCAATTGACTGGCACTCGGTTTCAAAATCTATTCGTCTTGCATGTATATTGGCCACGCCAAACGCATAGGCATCCGCAGGATGATCGTAGGCGGCTCCTGTCTGGTCACTTATTTCTACTGTAATTGTTATTGGGCCATTGGCATTTAAGTTGGAGGATACCTGCACCAGGTATTCACCTGCGGGTACACATGGGTGATAGGTATTACCCCAGGTAACGATCGGTGTAAGCTTGGTACTGATGCTGTCATTGGTTGGTATGCAATTATTGTCCCTGTAAACCGAAAAGCCCACATCACCTGCAGCGATGGCGGTACCTGGTTGTGATAATGTAACCCTCACTGCCCGAATGGTAGGTAGTGAGAATTTAAACCAGACCGATTTGTCATTAAGACCAGCTACAAAAATGGCGGGTGCAAAATTTTCACCTGTTTGTACGGTTCCATTGGTGATATTTACCTGCGTTGAAGTAAAGTTACCCAACCCAAAACCATTGTTGGCTATTACAATTGTTTCAGCATTGGCACAGTCATCATTGGCGGGTGCCTGTGCAGATAAAGTTTTGAACATTCCCACACCAACTATCAGCAGCAGGAATAAAATATTTTTTAATAGCATAATGCAGTTTGTTTTTTACTAAACGGCTTTGTCCGATGCAATTGGGTAACTGCCCGGACAAAACACTGGTTAATAAATGCCGCTTCTTTATTCTCACCGGTAATTTACATACTCAGCTTTTTAGTTATTAATAATGATCCGTCTTCCTGTATTTACTAACACGCTGCCGGGTTTATACACGGTGATGGATTTGCAATTGGCATCAGCCGTTACTGTAATGGTATGTGAAATATAAATTTTATTAACTGCCGACGGTACGGTGTTGCCGCTCCAGGTGGCAGGATCATTCCAGTTGCCGTTTTTAACACTATAGAATTTGGCAGGGTCTATAGCATATAACAAACCGGTAGCTGGTTTCACAATGCCATTGGCTGCTTTTACTGTAATGGTATAATCCCCGGTGCTGTCGTTAGCAGGTGACTGAAAGTTAAAACTCACATTCTTTGATTCGCCTGGTAATATATTACCAACATTCACAGAGTCTGCACTGGTGATGCTGTAACCGGCAGTAGGCCTGCTTATTTTAAAGCTCACATTGTTTTGTGTTTCACCACCGTAGTTTTTAAAAGTATAGGTAACGGTGCCGGATGCCCCGGGAATACGGGAAAAATTAATAGCATATTTTTCCTGTACCAGGTAAGCTACTGCACCAATGCTGTTAATGTTAATAGTGGTGATAAGCGATGCAATACCATTTACTGCCGAATCGTTGGCCAGCTTTATCTGGTTGACGGTACTGTCAAGTCCCGGTGCATACACCGTTTTGTCGGGTTCATAAATAAAAGAAATATTCTGGTAATGCAGTGAATGGCGCAGCGCATATTGCCGCATTACAAATGAGTCAATTACCCTGTCGAGCCTGTTGGTAAAACCCGGTATCCTGGCAACAGCCGTATCAATTGATGCATACAGGCTATACATGGTATTGGATAACTCCGCACTGTACAGGGAGTCGGCTTGTATTACCTGTTTCAGTTTGTTTTTATAAGCAGTACTGTCATAAACAGCCGCAGTGTATATGCCCTGTAATTCGGTTAATTGTACATTGTACCTGTTCTTTCTGGCAATTAAAGAATCCGGCGAAGCCTGTGTTATGCTGCTAACTGCCGGACCGGGAATGGGCCTGAAGAAGCCAGCCCTGGTTTCAGTGGTAGATGACAGCTCCGCTATTTCAGAAGCACCTTTGCCTGCCTGGTAAATCGATCCTGCAAAAGCCGCTATCTTAATTCCCTTTGCACTGTACGAAGCTATTTTTACCGCAGCCGCCGCAGGAGGTCCGCCGATTAGAGCGATCACATTGACAGCATCCGTTACATTGGATACAATGTCGGCCACTTTTGCTATATCAGAAAGAGTTTGCACATTGGTTTTCCTGCTGTCGTATTTATCTTTTGCTTCTTTGGAAACTGAACTGGAAGCAGGGCTGTACAGGTTGTCAAAATTTACTGCATAATCACTTTGCGATTCCATATTTTTTGCCGATATGGCTGCAGATGGCACAAACAGCACATGGCGTTCACGTGCATACGTATCCCTGTAATAAATAAGCGAAACAATCTGGGCTGTCACTTTTTTTAAGTTGTCTATCAGTCCTTTTGAAAAGGCTGCACCTCTTCCCTTCTGGCGTCCTTCAATTAACAGATCAGCCACTTCGTTTACTGCACCAACACAGCGGTCCACTATTTTTTTTGAGTCGGCATCTAATAACGGGCTTAACTTTAGTAATGAGAATATAATTACGTCTTTAAAAGCTTTTAGAACAGCAGCTTCTCCTGCATCTATTTGTTCGTTATAAGTTGATGAAACAGATACATCTGGTGGGTTTTTTACAGCAGCATTAAATTCAACCATGCTTTTGATGGCGTCAAATGCATCAAACACATTGGCCACCACATCGGTCACCAGGTCGGCGGCATTGCCACCTATATTATAAACGGTAGCGAGTGCTGTATAATAAGTTGCCAGGTTATCTACTCTTTTTTTGTGTTCCGTTAAACCCTGTGGGGTATAAAATTCCAGGTAAGGGGCATCAAAATTTCTCATGTCAAAGTCGGTGCCGCTGCCTGTTCCTTGTGTGCAAAAAACATCGCTCACTTCAAATCCCAGGGGTAATTTCAATGGAAAGCAACGTTTTTCCAATTTGGGTTTGATGGCTTTGATTTCCTCTATTAAGCTATTGGGTACCAATGCGGGGAGCAGGCGGGTATGGTTTCGTACCCCATTGTAAATATATTTGATGGTGTTCCCGTCAATTTCAGATTTGATCTCTACAGTATAGGTATCGTCGTCATTGGCTTCCTTCAATTCAAATATACCATTGGCATCCGGTTGTGTGAATTCTTCTTCTACGCCATCTTTAAATAATCGAACCGTTGTTACACCACGGGTCAACGGTTTTTGCTGCAGCCCGGAACTGGTTTTGGGGCCATCAAGATTACAAAAAACATCAAATACTACACCCTTTATGTACTCCTCCCGGGTTTTCATAAATGTTACACCTGCATCAGATGTAATTAATATATTGCCATGCTCCCTGTCATAGGCTACGCCGGTGATATTATTACTGGGCAACCCATTGTTCGTAGTATAATGCCTGTAAGAGGGGCTGTAATCAGGACTTGAACCGGGGTTATAATCCCGGTTCAGGTATTCCAGTAAACCATTGCTGGTGCCGATATACACATTGCCAAACACATCTGAGGTAATGGCATTAAAGTTGACCTGTGTGCCGGCCGGGAAGAAACTGGGAGCGTCCATTTTCAACCAGCCTTCCCGGTTTTTTATGATCAATCCACCAGCCTTCAATCCTATCCAGCGGTTTCCTTTCACATCAAAATGTATTGCCTGTGCTGCAAAGCCTGCCTGGAATAAAGAAGTGTCGGCACTGCCATGAAAGCCAATGTATTCAGAAGTGGGTTTATACCGGAGTATTTGCGAGCCTCCATTATTAAGCCTCGCTGCAACCCACACTTCTTCACCATTGCCTCCAACCGCTTCGCTTATGGGAGTAGCGGTGGCGCCGGTTTGATATCCCGAAGCATAATTAAGTAAATACGGTGGATTCGCCAGCAAACCAATATTAAGACCTCCACGCCTGGTATTGAAGGAACTGATATAGGTGCCTTGTGCCAGCCAGGGCCTTGGGAGCCGGCCATTTGCATCATTGTAACTTTTGTCAAGGTATACCGACCTGGCATTCCTGCTAACCAATGCCCCGCTGCTGGTAGTGCCCAGTACACTGTAAAACTCCATGCTCAAATCACTTTGTACCGGAAAATAATTCAGTCCCCCGGCGATATTAGAATTGCCACCCATGGTTTGTTGTCTGCCCGACTGTGCAATCCAAACACCGCTGTCTCCATCTATTTTGATATCATTGATAGAAAGACTATCCAGTCTTGAAGATTTACGCCAGGTGTTCGTTTCAAAAGGAGGATCAAAAGTGTATAAACCGCCATATTGTGTACCCGCCCAAATACGGTTGCCTTTTCCCACAGCGATACATTTAAAATTATTGGTTGTAAACGCAGGGTTAACACCACCCATACTATAGGTGGTGAATACTGGCGGTAGCTGGGCTATTGATATCATCGGTGCCATGCACAGCATGAATATTGAAAAGACGAATTGCTTCATAAAGTGGCAACTTTTTCAGTTAGTATATACCCGGTATTCAAACCTGAGAATTAAAGTTGGATAGCTTTACAGGGATGCTGGATTTTACAATGTTCAAACACAGACTGCATTTGATTGGGAAGCTTTTAAGGCGTCCTATAAAAGTATATATAAAAAACTTCAAAAGGTCATCATCGCCGTTGCATTTTTTAAGATCGGCAGGATATTATTTGAAACCGCCGGTAAAGGGGCAATACAATATTCCTTATTGTGTAACACTTGTTGATGCCTTAATCGTCAGATTGCTGCCCGTTCTGATCTCAAATGAGCCTTTTACATTCAGCGGTTGTGTAATGGTAAGTTGCCTGTTGCTGCTGGCTGTTCCGGCATCCAGTATCAGCCTGCCAATTTGAGGCGGAAAACCAGCACCGCCAAAACCATTCGGATTTTCGCTTGCTGTCAGAGAGATGCCATTGCCTAATATGAATGTACTGTTGATGCCAAAATTGTATGGACAACTGATGGCCTGGCTGGCCACACCCAAAGGAGGATCAACAATTTGCAACGTGCCGCCGGTGAATGCAAACAACTGCATCTGCGGAGCCGCCTCAAACAAAAACAAACCATTTTGTAAACTGGTGATGGTACTGCCGGTATTGCCGTCAATTACCAGGCTGCCGCCACTCATGTTAAAGGACGATGCCCTGTTTTGTTTTACCCTGCCCCTTACCGTGAGGGTGCCATTGCTGATGTTTAAAGTGCCGTAATTGTCCACTACAAATGCACCATCTTCCGCATCACCTAAGGTTAAATTTCTTGCACTGTTGTTTATGATGAGTGCACCAAGACTATCGATCCTTAAAGAACGGACCTGTGCACTGCTGTCAAGTACAATCGAATGCCCCGCTGAAATAATAATGGAATCTCCCGGTAAGGGCGGTCTTCCTTTACTCCAGGTGCCAGCGTTTTTGAAACTTCCATTCACGATGGTTCTGTTAACTGCAGTTAGAAATTGCGGCAGTAAACATTCAAGCGATACGGTGTCTCTGAATGTTTTAAACCTGAAGTAGGCTCTTGAAAATCCATCACCCACGGCATCAAATGCCAGCCTGCTGGTATCATAAGCTGCTTTGGTTGGGTTTTCTATTGTAATGATCAAATTGGTATCGGATGCAGGCAGTGCCACCCATTCGTCTCTCACTTTCACCTCGTACGAAGGATAAAAAGGTATGCCATCAAATAAATTAAATTGATCGGTGGTTACCCGGAAATCCTGGATGCTGTCGGGCGATGTAACAAAAGTGCTCACGGTATCTGCATGGTAAATAACACTGTCCGCTGTTTCATACACGCCCACTGCCGTTAGTTCCTGTATGCCGGAGTACAAAAAGTTTTTTTTGATCTTGAGCATGATCTCCTGGTTACGTTGTTTGGAAGTACTGGTGTACATCGTATCCTGGAACTGGATAAACACATATTGAAGCCTGGCAGTATCTTTTACCCTGAATTTTAAGCGGATAGTGGTATCTGTTAGTATACTCAGTATCCGGGGCGTATTTGTTCCACCAGCGGCAGGTCTGAAGCTGCCGTTGTCCAGCACTTCCCGTTCATCCGTTACAATTTTTGTGGTATCGTAAAATAATTTTGTTGCTTTATTAACGAGGTTCTGTAGAGGGCTGACTGTATTATTTGCCGGGATAGAATTGCTGAATATATTATTCAACACACTTGAATTGAGCAGATCCACTATTTTATCAGTCACCAGTGGATTGGTAAGAATACTGTCATGCAGTAATTTGGAAATTATTGAACCGCCGATCTTTGTTATATGGCTGAATAATCCGCTTGTTTGCCCGGCCGCCTGGCTGGATACAGGTACTACCAGGTCTCCATCCCCGCTAAAATTGCTGACACCTTTTGTTTGTGCAAATAGGTCAAGCCCTTTCAGGATCTTGGCTGCCTCACCCGTTACACTTGAAAATATACTCGTCATACTGTCTTTGAAGGAAAATGGTGCCTTGTCGCGGAATATCATATTGATACTGGTCAGCAAGGGGCCAAACAGACCGCCCCGGTAAACTTTTGCAGCTTCTGCTTTTTCAGGTGTGGCGTCTGCATCGGTCACAAATAAATGATTTTTCACATTTGTAACTGGCAGTTTAATGGCGGCAGAATCAACAGAGGCTTTTTCAAGCAGTGTTTTCAAAGGTCCCAGTAATGAATCAAACACGTTTAAAAATGCATAAGGTAATGAAGCGCTGGATGGATCTTTTTTGGTAATAGCACTCAGCGCTTTTAGGGCAATGTCATTTAAACCGCCACCCATTGTTTTGATCATATCAAACATTGGTGAACCGTTATGCGGCACATTGATACTGACCAGTTTGTTGATAAATCCTTTTCCATAATTATTGTAAGTGAAATTTCCATCTGCTAAAAATTTTTGCGACTTAACGGCCATGGTAGCCCTAACGGCAACACCCGCAATCCCATGGGCCACCACATCTGCTTTGGTGGCTGCAAAACCTGCATTTCTTACTCCTTCCAGCAAACCCTGGATAGAATTTTTTTTGTCATCGTTTTGTAGTATGTCGCCATCAATAAATCTGCTCACATTTTCAAACAGGCTTCCCTGCTGTTTCATTTGCAGTAGCAGCATTTTGCCGATCTTATTGGAACTGAATAAAGGCTTTCCATTAGATAAAAGAACCTTTTTAGCAATGGTGCCGATATTGCCCAGCATGCTGCCAAATAAAACGGGCGGTCTTTGCACTTTCACCGACAGGTACGAAGAGTCTTCGGTGTCATCCATATAGGTTACTTTCACTTTTACCGAATCTTCCCTTTCAGCCATATTAGCTTCCGCACTGGCTGGGTCTGCAGAGAAATCATCCGGTGCCACATACCAAAAAACGTATTCGCCGGTTGGAGTAGAATCGGTACGGCTCACTTCTGCTGAAGTTCCTGTGTTGGCTTCATTGCTATACTGATCTAATACATTGGCAACTTTTAATTTGCCCAATAAAGATGTTGCCGATGTAGCAATGTTTTTTATGGAAAGGGTCATTTTTTTGATGTTGGCCAGAACGCCGGCACCTCTTTTTACTTTTATAAAAAGCCGCGAGGCACCATCGGCCACCACACCTTTGGGTTTTATGTCTGGTTTAGGAAAACTATGGTCCCATTCCAATGCGGCATCCACTTTTTTGTTGTACGCCATAAAACTTACACCTGCGTCCGTTGCCAGTATCATTCTTTTACCAACCGTATCAGAAGCTACTCCATTGATATTATTGCTGGGCAAACCATCGGTAATGGTTACACGCTTATAAGAACTGGCAGAGTCCACCGGCCCCGTTCTGTAAATCACCAGTCCGCTGCTGGTACCGATATAAACATTGCCCAGCTGGTCGCTGGTGATGGCATTGGCATTGACGATCACCCCGCCAGGGAAAATGGAAGGGTCATTCATTATTTTCCATTCTTCATTTACACGGATAAGGATACCACCACTGTTCAACCCCACCCATCCCCGCCCAAGATCATCAAAATACATAGCGTTTGCCCGGAAGCCTGCACTCAGTTGCGGTGTGTTGGTATTATCATACACACCTAAAAAAGTACCAGGATTGCCTTCTGAACGGTAACGCAGTATCTGGCTCCGGCCAAAATTGGTAGCTGCAAATACCCATACTTCGTCCCGGTTACCAGCAATAGAAAGACAGTTGGGTGTGCCTGCGTTTGGAGCCGTAACCCAGGGTGTTACCTGCAGGCCCTGGAATACTTTGCTGAAATAGTTTTGAGAAAGGTTTAAACCAACGGATATGCCACCAGCTGTTGTGGTACCTGAAGTGATATAAGTACCCTGGGCTACCCATACCCGTTGTTTTCCATCCGGCCCGTTATGGTATTTATCGAGCCAGATGCTGCGTGCATTCCTTGACGTGAGTCCGCCACCTCCCGTGATACTGTAAAAACTCATATTGCTGAAAGTGGTACCGGGGTAGTTATTCGTACCTCCTGCAATGTTAGATCCGCCACCAACAAGTCCCGAAGTGCCTGCCTGTGCGATCCATACACCTTCCAGCCTGTCTGGTTTTAGATCCGCTATAAACACATTGGTAAGATCAGTTGAAGCAGACCAGGAAGCAGTGACAGGGTCATATTTCATCAAACCCTGGTACTGGGTGCCAGCCCATATTTTTCCTGTACGGCTTACTGCAACAGATTTAAAATTATTGCCGTTAAAAACCGGGGTGTTACTGGTGCTGAAATTTGTAAATGTAAATTCTGACTGAGCAAGAACTGTTTCTGTGAATACCGATCCAATCAAAACAAAAACAATCAATATTTTTTTTATCATAACAGCAGTTTTCAGTAATGAGTTTTTTCTGTCTTCAAAGTAAAAAATAAATGGTTGTAAAGCAGTACTCAATTTGTACTACCTCAGTATATTCAGCACCACGCCGGTATTAACAGTAACAGTTGTACCCGGGGCACAAGAGATACTCTTTACCGTTGTGGATTGCGCCAGCACCGGATATCTTGGCCTGCCTGCCGGAATAATAACTGCCGAAGTGGAAGTGGGTATAGTATTTCCACCCCAGTTTCCGGGTGTTTCCCAGGCAGTACTCACATTACCTGTCCAGTTAAAATTGGTGGCTGCTGGTATAGTTCCTACACTCCACAATTCGGTATCATACCTTAAGTCTGTAGCAGAAAAAATAAGAGAAGTATTTAGTTTGGCAAAGCTGGATGCAAACGAATTACCGGCACCGGGGTTAATATCAAAACCAACTGTGCCGGCTTCTGTGCCATCTGATTTCCACAATTCAAGACCGTTAATAGGGTCTATCGTACGGAAAAATAAAAAGCCATTGACCTCTGTCAATAATTCTGGTCCGGTTGTAAGGGTGGAGCCGGGATATATATCTTTTACCATAACAGTTCCTGCTGCAGTGCCATCCGTTTTCCAGAGTTCACGGCCGGTGGACACTTCATAGGCCACAAAAAAAACGGTATTGCCCACTGCTGTAAAATTCCTTGGATTTGAACCTTGCGAAGAACTAATATCTTTTACCATCACTGTACCCGCCACAGTACCATCGCTTTTCCACAATTCTCCATTTCCCAAAGCATTGCTCATATTCAGGTACATCGTATTGCCAATCACTGTCATACCCGCCGGACCTGAGCCATCGGAGCCGGCAACTGGCTGGATAAAAATCGTAGTGCCTGCTTCAGTACCGTCGCTTGTCCACAATTCCATTCCATTTGCGTCTGTAGCAGAAAAAAACAAACGGCCATTAAAATTTACCAGGTTATTGGGTGAAGAACCTGCTACACCTGGCTGTATATCTTTTACCCTTACCGTGCCGGCATCCGTACCGTCTGTTTTCCAAAGCTCTTCGTCATTATTATTGCCATTTTTTGCAGTAAAAAAAATAGTACCATTAACATCAGTAAATTTTGCTGGGTTGGAGCCGACAGTACCGGTTATGATATCTTTTACCATTACAGTGCCTGCATCGGTGCCGTTACTTTTCCATAGTTCGGCGCCAAAGCCGCTGCTGGATGCAGCAAAATACATAGTGCCGTTCATATTGGCAAGATTCAAAATATTGGGATTGCCCGAACCTGCAACGATATCTTTTACCATCACTGTGCCTGCCGCCGTGCCATCGCTTTTCCACAGTTCCCTTCCAAAACCGGTGGAAAATGCTACAAAATACAGGGTGCCGTTTACGTTAGTAAGCTGCTCCGGGTTACTGTTGTTGCTGCCAGGTTCAATATCTTTTACCAGTACAGTACCCGCCGGTGTGCCGTCTGTTTTCCAAAGTTCCATACCAATAAGGCCATCATTTGCAGTAAAAAACACCGAATTGCCTACGGTGCAGGTATTGGAAACGCCAGAACCACTATTATTGGTGCAAATATCTTTTATCAATACAGTACCGGCATCTGTGCCATTGCTTTTCCATGGTTCCGGGCCGGTGGCCGTGGAGGGAATGCCGGGTTTATAACCATAGTAAGTAAAGTGTAACGTATTACCTGCTGCATACAACTCAGCAATATTGCCGCCGGATAAAGCAGCTGTATTTAATTCTACAGTGCCCGCATCTGTGCCGTTACTTTTCCAAAGACCCACTGGGGTTGCAACCGTTCTGAAAAATAAAGTGCCATTTACATTTACCAGGTTGGCAGGTGAGCTGCCGGTGCTGCCGGCAATAATATCTTTTACCATTACCGTTCCTGCCTCTGTTCCATTGCTTTTCCACAACTCAAAACCATTGGTGCCATTAGAAGCCGGGAAATACAGTACGCCACTAATACTTACAAAATTGTTAGATGAGGTTACGCCTAGCCCAACGCCTGGGTTAATATCTTTCACCATAACGGTGCCTGCTTCTGAGCCATCGCTCTTCCATAATTCAAAACCATTTGTGGTATTGGAGGCACCAAAATACACGGTGCTTCCAATGGCTGTTAAATTAAATGGCGATGAAGCGGTTGTGCCAGGGTTAATATCTTTTACCATTACCGTACCTGCCTCTGTGCCATTACTTTTCCAAAGTTCAGTACCGTTTACTGCTACGCCATTGGTAGCTGAAAAAAACAACGTGCCATTTACATTTACAAAATTGCTCAGTCCCGAAGAAGTATTTCCTGGGTTAATATCTTTTACCAGCATCGTACCTGCATCCGTACCATCGCTTTTCCATAATTCTATATTAGCAGCCACACCCGAACCTGCTGAAAAAAACAAGGTGCCGTTTATATTAGTCAGGTTGCGGGGACCAGAACCACCTGTACCCGGCAAAATATCTTTTACCAAAACAGTTCCGGCAGCAGTACCATCCGTTTTCCACAATTCAATACCTGTTGCATTGGTAGTGGCTGTAAAATACAGGGTGGAGCCGATCACGGTAAGATTATCCGGATTGGAACCCGTGGTAAGATTATTGATTTCTTTTACCAACACAGTGCCTGCTTCTGTACCGTCGCTTTTCCATAGTTCTGTACCATTAACCCCATCGTTCGCAGTAAAAAATAAAGTTCCGTTTACATTGGTCAATTTTGCCGGCAAGGAAGAATTGCCTGGATAAATGTCTTTCACCATCAGGGTGCCGGCATCTGTACCATCCGTTTTCCATAATTCAAAACCATTCACTCCATCCTGTGCGGAAAAATAAACTGTGTTACTCACTGCTGTATAATATGCCGAACCTGTGATACTGCCAATGTTGACATAGTTGTAAATGTCTTTTACAAGTGCCGGTGCTTGTGCCTGTACTGCAAAGCCAGCAACAATATGGGCAGATAGTAAAAACAACTTTCGCATATGCAAATATTTTAATCCTGAATTTGTTTGTTGACATTTTTGAGGGAACGTATTATGAAGGCACCACCATTGCACCTGTATGCTACTATATAGGTGCAGCCATCAAAAGGTCATCACAATCATTACTATTTTTAATCAGTCAGCTTCCTGATGACCTTTTACAGATCCGGCGATATAAGGGTGTGATACATGATAACGGCAGCCAGCAGCCTGGCTGATGTGTAGAGAAAGGATGATTCAAAAGTTACGGGCTCTTTTCAAAGTATGCAGCTTTACCTGTATTTTAGTGTACAGATAAACAGCAATGGAGCAACAAGGCAAGACTCAGGTTACAATACTGGCAGATGATGATAAAGCGCTGGAAGCTTTGTACACCGCAAATTTTTATAAAACAGAGGCGTTCGTGCTGGCTAACAGCGGAACTTCCGAAGAGGCAAAAGATATTTTCCAGGAAGCATTCATTGCTGCCTGGCAAAATGTAAAAGCCGGTCGATTTGTGCCGCAAAACGGGTCATCGCTGGAAGCATACCTTTTCCAGATTGCTAAATACAAATGGTATGATCACCTGAAAGCGGCAAAAAAAATGACGGTGGTGCAGCTGGAAGAGAAGCCTTTTGCAGAAACAGTGTACAATGAAGAAGAGAAAAAATATTTGCAGCGTGTACAACAGCATTTAAAAAATATGGGAGAGCCTTGCAAAAAGGTGCTGACGCTTTTTTATTATATGAAACAAAGTATGGCAGCAATTGCAGCAGCTTTTTCCTGGACAGAAGCAACTGCTAAAAATAACAAGTACCGATGCCTTCAACGCCTTCGCAATATGGTGACGGAAAAAAAATAACAACATTTGGATACAGACTATCACATATCAACCGAAGAGTTCGCCAGTATTGAGCAATACCTGCTGCATCAAACCGATGCAGAACAGCAACTTGCTTTTGAAAATAGAATGTCCAGGGATATTGTATGGGCTTCAAAAGTAAAGGAAGTAAAACTGCTGATTGCTGGTATTGAAAATGCTTCTCTAAAAGAGCGGTTAGACAGTTATCATGCAGGCATAAAAAAAAATCAGCCTCCAGTAAGCGAAGGAAAAATAGTTTCCCTCAAAAGAAAATGGCTGGTGGCTGCTTCCGTGGCCCTGTTGGTGGCAATATCTGTATGGTTATTTACTTCACAAGAAAATAAGTATGAAAAATTATATGCCACGTATTTTCAGCCCGATCCGGGCTTGATGAGCGCCATGGGCATTGGCGATAATTATCTTTTTAATAAAGCAATGCTGGATTATAAAACAGGTAATTATAAAAAGGCCATTGTTGAATGGAGCAAACTCAAAACAACCACGGATCAAAATGACACGCTGAATTATTTTTTAGGTGCTGCGCAGCAGGCAGATGGTAATAATGCAGCCGCAGTTGCATTATTGCAGTCGATGGCATCCGACCCATCCAGTCCTTTTTATAAGGATGCCTGCTGGTACACAGGGCTTGCTTTGCTTAAACAAGCAAAGATTATGGAAGCCATTCCCTATCTTGAAAAATCCGGCCGTCCTGAAAGCAGTGAACTGATCAGTCAATTAAATAAATAACTGCCATGCGTTTTACCAAGTACTGCCTTGCCGGTTTGTGTACACTGTTGTTGTTAATTCCGCTTTTTGCACAAGACAATGCAAAAGGCATTGCAGCCATTGAAGCAGCGATAGAGGCGAAAAACTATCAGCAGGCAGAAGCTTTGTTCCAGCAACAGGTGCAGCTTTTTTTACATGAAAAAAATACCGACACACTTATTCAATACATTCCTGTGGCGGGCAAAATAGGAATGGAAAATGGCGGTATTGAAAAAGCTGCCGCAGCTATGGATGCTTTGGCAAGCCAGGTGGCTGCAAAAAAGCCAGGTAATATCACCATGCGCAAAGTACACCTTGAGATAGGCGAGTTTTTTGGTCTCTCGGGCGAAAATAAAAAAGCCTATGATGCCTGCACCGAAGCCCTGCAATACGCATCGGTGCCCCTTGAAATTGCAAGAGTGGAAAATAATTTAGGCGTGTATGCCCTGCGTTTAGGTAATGCCGCACTGTCGAGGCAGCACCATCGCAAAGCCCTTGCCATTAGAGAAAGAGAAAAAGATACTGATAGTGAGGAGTTGTATATCTCCTACAATTCTATGGCCAGCCTTATGTCGTATGCGTCTAAAAATGACAGCGCTAATTTTTTCTTTGATAAAGCGCTGGCCGCCCTGGCTAAAACAAAACCTACCGACCGCAATAAATATTTCCGACCGGCCATGGTGCTCAATAATATGAGCATCCTGTATGATACAGATGGAAAAATAACAGAGGCTATTAAAGCGCAGCAGGATGCCATCAGTAATATCCAGCTGTACATCGCCGGCAACGATCCTGCTCAAAAACGGGAAGATGCCAAGTCGTTTTTATTTGAGGCTACCGATAACCTGGCAGGCTTTTATAAGGAGATAGGCGACTATAAAAAAGCAAAAGACATCTTACAGTATTCTTACCAGCAAAAGCAGCAGCAGTTGAAACCCGGCCATCCCGGTGTTTTTATTTCGGAAATTCTGCTCGGGCAACTGGCCAATTCCATGCATAACTATGATGAGGCCTTTGAGTATTTGGAAAAAGGCCTGGCCAAACTGAAAGCGGCGGAAGGGGATTATACTTTTTGGGAGGCAGATGCCCGTTATGCCCTTGCCATCGCCTATGAAAGCAAGAACAATAAGGCATTGGCTGCAGCTAGCTATGAAAAAAGCGACTCCCTGTATGAATCCTCTTACCAGGGCGAATACAGCCACCTGTACCTGGAGTTTTTGAGAAATGCGGCACTGTTTTATGCAAAGAACGGGGACTATAAAAAGGCCATTGACAAATCTAAAAAGGGCTACGACTATGTGTCTAAAGTGCAGGAACAAAATACACTGCCCGTATTTTACCAGCTGCTGAATCTTTCTGAAGTGTATTTTATTGGCGGACAGTATGCATCCGCAGCAGCGTATGGTAAAAAGGGATTGTTTATTGTAAACGAAAAAATAAAGAGCGGCAGTTCTGTACTGGATTCAGTAAAAATGGAATTGTATAAACCGGCTGCTATATTGATGATTGAAAAAGCAGGGTACCAGCTGCAACAAAAAAAAGACACGGTTTACCTGGCCACTGTTTTATCGCAACTGAATGTAGCCTTGCAATTGCTGGAGAAAAGAAAATTTTTAATAGACGATGAAGAGAGCATCAATATTTTAATTTCCGACAATAAAGAACTCATCAGTTTTGCCAAAAAAATTGCGCTGGAATTGTACCAGCTAACCAACAATGATACCTATTTAGACCAGGCCATCAACCTGCATGAATCTGGTTTATATAATCGTATACGGGCCAGGCTGGATAAACAAAAGGCGGTTGAGTTTTCTAACTTGCCAGCTGCTTTGTATGAAGAAGAAAAGAAATTGAAAGCAGCCATTCCGGCTTCATTGGCTGGCGAAAGGGATAACAGTATTTTGATGGATGCCTATGTGGCTGCTGTAACCCAATGGCAACAGCATCTTGAAAAAATAAAAACGCAATACCCATTGTACTACAGGATGCGGTATGAATCTATCTTCAGGTCTTTGCCACAATTGCAGGCTTCGTTGCCAGTTGCCACCACTGTAGTAAGGTATTTTTTTATTGACAGCAGCCTTCATGCGTTGGTACTTGACAAAAGCAGTAAAAAGATAATCGGCCTGGATGCCAGGGACCTCAACGACAAGATCAGTACGCTGCTATCCGGAAGTGTAACGGAGGAAAACACCACCCGTATTTTATTCCAGTTACATGAAACATTATGGAAGCCGTTGGCGAAAGACATCCGCACCAAGAACATCATTATCATTCCCGACGAAGTGTTATACAACCTGAGTTTTGACTTGCTCACTCCTTTGCCTGTTAAAACGTACGGTGAACTGGCAACGGGCTCGCTGCTGGGCGCTCATAACATCACTTATCATTACAGTTTGTTTATGACGGGCAGCACGGCAGCCAGTAACACAAAAAATAATTATGTAGCGTTTGCACCTGGTTTTTCTGATGAAAATAAAACGGCCTACCAGCAATCTGTAAAGGACAGCAGCAGGCTGGACAGGCAATACCTGACCCTGCTGCCGCAGCCTTACACCAGGAGCCTGGTGAAAAAAATGCAGGATAAATTAGGCGGTGATATTTTCATCGGCAATGGTTCCACGCAACATTCATTTAAGCAGTATGCAGGTAACAATACCATTGTTCATATTGGTACGCATGCAGAATTTAATAACGAAAAACCTGAATTGTCCCGCCTGATATTTTCTAAAAACACAGACAGCAGCTCCAGCAATAACTCTTTGTTTTTGTATGACATTTATAACTGTAATATCAACACGGATCTCGCCATTCTCACTGCTTGCGAATCCGGTAAACCTGGCTTCGAGGATGGGGAAGGCATGGTGTCGCTGGCACATGCTTTCAATTATGCCGGCAGCAAAAGCATCCTCACCAGTTTATGGCAGGCCGATGAAGAGTCTGCAAGTTTTATCACCGAAAAATTTATTGAAAACCTTTCCGCTAAAATGCCCGCAGGCGAAGCATTGCAGCGGGCAAAAATGACGTACCTGCAACAGGCAGATGGCAGGATGAAATCGCCGGTATACTGGGCTGGCATCGTATTGATGGGAGATGCCGGTACAGTGATGCTGGTACCAAATAATAGTAATGCAAAATGGTTTTGGTTTGCAGGCATACTGGTTGCTTTGTTGGCAATTGCTGTTTTTGTAAAGAAAGGGAAGCAGCATCCAGAGCAGCCTGGTAACAGCTTTTGAATGCATACATTTTATTCTTTTGTTCCCCTGCTATTTTTTACTGTGATATATTTGCGCCAAATTTTTCAGCAGTATGGAACATTTGTTCACCAGTGAAAGTATCATCAGTTTTGTTGTATTGGTTATTTTAGAGATCGTTCTTGGCATTGACAATGTAATTTTTGTAAGCCTGGTAATGAACCGGCTGCCGGCCAAACAAGTGCCCACTGCAAGAAAAGCCTGGATGATCACCGGTATTATCATGCGAAGCCTGCTGCTGATGGGCCTGGGCTGGCTGTTATCTCAAAGAGGTAAATACATTATCCCCGAATCATGGTTTGGAAAGGGTTTCGACCTTGCCAGTTTGGTAATGCTGGCAGGCGGACTGTTTCTCATTTATAAATCCATTAAAGAGATCCATGAAAAGCTGGAAGGCGATGATCACTCTCATGAGGGCAGCAAAAAGCCATCGTTAAAATTAGGGCAGGCTATCGGGCAGATCATGCTGATAGATGCAGTGTTTTCTTTTGACAGCATCATCACAGCGGGAGGCACTGCCAAGCATGTGGAGATCATGATCGCCGCGGTAGTGGTGGCCATGATCGTGATGTTTTTGTTCAGCCCCGCCATTGCCTCTTTTGTAAATAAACACCCTACCATTAAAATGCTGGCGCTTTCTTTTCTAGTGATGATCGGGTTGAGCCTGATTATGGAAGGCTGGAATCATGCAGCAGCAGAGCAATTGCATCTTAAAAATTATATTTATTTTGGTATGGCATTTTCATTTGGTGTGGAAATGCTGAACATGACCATGCGTAAAAGAAGCGAAAAGAAAAGAGTGGTGCAGTTAAATGAGCCCCGCCTCGATGAACCGGATCAAGACTATTCAGACGAGGCAAAGTAAGGTAGCGGCTACCATGCCTGCCGTTTCTGTTCTCAGCCTGGTATTGCCCAAGGCCACGGGCGCAAAATTGTTTTGTAAAGCCAATGCAATTTCTTGAGTTGTAAAATCTCCTTCAGGACCAATAAGGATTAGCTGATCTGATGAATTGATGATTTGCTGATGCAATTGAACTTTATTAGATTCCGCTTCGCAATGCGCAATAAACTTTTGTTGTTGTGTTGCCCTGGTAACTGCTTCATTAAACCTAATTGGTTCATGCAATCTTGGTAAGTATGTTTGTTGACTTTGTAGCATGGCGCTTATCAAAATGCTGTTCATCCTGTCATACTTAAAAACATTTTTTTCTGTCCTGGTACAGATAAGCGGAATGATTTCAGCAACACCAATTTCTGTTGCCTTCTCTAAAAACCATTCAAAACGACTGCTGTTTTTTAAAAGAGAGATGGCGATGGAAATATGAACGGTTTTTGGTTCACTGCTTACAGTTTGAGTAACGGTAACAGCACATCTCTTTCGGTTATTGTCTGTTATTTCACAAATGAATAAATTTCCTTTGCCATCCGTAAGTTGCAACAACTCGCCATTTTGCATACGAAGCACCTGCACCACGTGTTTGGATGTGTCTTCATTTAACACAACGGCAGTACCGTTAATAGATTCTATATAAAAAAATGGTAAGGCCATAAAATAGTAATGGAGAACAAATCTACATTCATTCTCCATTTATAAATTTTCAATTATCCATTAAAAGGGTGCTTCATCATCAAATGCACCATCATTCATTTTGCTTCCTTTTTGAATGTACAGTTTTGCACCTGCACCACCGCCATCATCATCTCTTACCGGCCTGAAATTTCCTCCCGGTATCTGGCCGCCAAAATCCCCGCTATCCTCATCTTCAATAAATTTCTGTATGTGCAACAGTGCTTTTAATTTAATCGTTTCCAAACTACCGTTCCTGTGCTTGGCTATCTTCACATAGGTTTCACCTTTATTGCTCTCACCCATTTCGTTGGCTGTAATATCATAGTATTCCGGGCGGTACAAAAACATTACCATATCCGCATCCTGTTCTATCGCACCCGATTCCCTCAAATCACTCAACTGCGGAATTTTAGCGCCTTCTTTTCTTTTCTCCACTTCCCTGCTCAACTGTGACAGGGCAATGATCGGTACCTGTAATTCTTTTGCCAAACCTTTTAAGTCCCTTGATATACGGCTGATCTCCTGTTCCCTGTTACTATTCTTATTTTCGGATGTGCCGCTCATCAACTGCAGGTAGTCAATGATGATCATGCCGAGATTGTGTTTGTTTTTTAACCGGCGGCATTTTGCCCTCAGTTCAAAAATATTTAATGCAGCAGAATCATCAATAAAGATGGGTGCATTGCTCAGCCGCTCAATACCTTTTTTATACAACTGCTTCATTTCATGTTCTTCCAGTTTACCCCTGCTGATCTTTTCCAGCCATATTTCACTTTCGGCACTTAGAATACGCTGTACCAATTGTGCTGCACTCATCTCCAGGCTAAAAAATGCCACCGCCGTAGGTTTCTTTTCACTTAGCGCAGCACTTCTTAACAGGTTCAATGCAAAGGCGGTTTTACCAACTGATGGCCTTGCAGCCAAAATGATCAGATCGGTACTTTGCCATCCATAGGTCACTTTGTCAAGTGACGGGAATCCGCTGGGTACACCTGTAATGTCTTCATCACGGTTACGCATATCTTCAATACGCTGGATGGTTTTTACCAATACCGTATTGATATCATCAAAATTCTTGCGCAGGTGATTATTGGTTATTTCAAACAGTTTGCCTTCTGCTTCATCTAACAGATCAAATACATCCGTACTGTCTTCGTAAGCATCGCCAATAATTTCCCCGCTGATGCGTATCAGTTCCCGCTGGATAAATTTCTGCAGTACAATCCTGGAATGGGATTCAATATTGGCTGAAGAAACCACGGCATTGGTTAACCGGCTTACGTAATAGGGCCCACCCACCAGGTCGAGTTCTTCTTTTGTTTTAAGCTCTTCCACCACCGTCAACAGATCAATGGGCATACTTTTATGTGCCAGGGAGGTCATGGCCCTGTAAATGCGCTGGTTGGCTTCTACGTAAAAACACTCAGGTTTCAATATTTCAATCACGGTGTCAAAAGCACTCTTTTCCAGCATGATGGCACCCAGCACGGCTTCTTCCAGGTCTTTTGATTGAGGGGGTACTTTGCCAAACACCATATTCCCAAGATCCAAACTTGGTTTTCGCCTGGTTTTTCTGTCTTTATTGAGGTTAGTAAGGTCCATTTTTATAAGTAAGGTTGAACTGTTTAAACTGGTTGTTATATTAAATCAAAAATTGATGTTTCAAAAGCGTGTAACCAACATGGTAAGCTACGGGTGTGTTGTTAAATAGCGCTGTGAAGCAATCAATACCCTGATTGGGCGGCTAAGGTAAAGTCAAAAATCAGAAGCGTTATTCACAGGGCCTGGTATAAAGTTTTTACTACTGATTACCCACACCCTTTGCACAGGCAAATGTAGTTTATTCACAGCTCGTTCACAGTTTATTCACAGTCGTTTTTTCAACAAAATGCGAAATGCGTAATGATTTATTAACATAGACAAAAACCTATAAATGGTTTTTCTGCACTATTTGCAGATTTTTTCTGTTTGATATTTCCAGGTAAATAATGTAGTTAAGGGCGGTTGCATTACCCGCCTGCTTTACAGCGTAATTGTGTGCTTACTTTTCAATGGTTATATTTGCAGCAATTCAACAACACAAGCAATCAATCAATGACGATTAGTTATAACTGGCTTAGCGAATACCTCCCTTCCGTACAGGCGGGTAAAAACGACACCATTGAACCGGAAAGGCTGAGCAAAATTCTGACCTCTATTGGTCTGGAAGTGGAAAGCCTGGAGAAATACGAAGAATTAAAAGGCGGTTTGCAGGGTTTGGTGATTGGGGAGGTACTGGAATGTACAAAACATCCGGATGCTGATAAATTAAGTCTTACAAAAGTGAACATAGGCAATGGCGATCCGCTGCAGATCGTTTGCGGTGCACCCAATGTGGCAGCAGGACAAAAAGTGGTAGTGGCCACCGTAGGCGCTACTATCTATCCTGCCGGCGGCGAACCCATGACGATGAAGAAAGCAAAGATCCGTGGTGTGGAAAGTTTTGGGATGATCTGCGCTGAAGATGAAATTGGGCTCACCGATAACCATGCAGGCATTATGGTATTACCCGCCGATACAAAAGTGGGGATACCTGCTGCAGAATATTTTGGCACTTATACCGACTGGATCTATGAAATTGGCCTTACACCCAATCGTATGGATGCCATGAGCCACCTGGGTGTGGCAAAAGATGTATGTGCCTATCTTTCTCATCATAACAAAAAGCAGACTTCGGTGCTGTCGCCCTTTAAAGGAAACCTGAAGGCAGATAGCCAGGGTTTGAAGATAGAAGTGCTGATAGAAAATGCAGATGCCTGCCAGCGCTATGCCGGTATCAGTATTCAAAATGTAACGGTGAAGGAGAGTCCAAAATGGCTGCAGCAAAAATTAAAAGCCATTGGCCTTCGCCCCATCAATAATATTGTAGATATCACCAATTTTATTTTGCATGAAACAGGCCAGCCTCTGCATGCTTTTGACGCCAGTAAAATAAAAGGCCATAAGATCATTGTGAAGAATGTGGAAGAGGGAACAGCCTTTATTACCCTGGATGACAAAGAAAGAAAATTGTCATCACAGGATTTGATGATCTGCAATGCAGAAGAAGGAATGTGTATTGGAGGTGTGTATGGCGGTTTAACCAGTGGTGTAAAAGCAGATACAAAAAATATTTTTCTTGAAAGTGCCTGGTTCAATCCGCAAACCATCCGCAAAACATCCCTGCGCCATGGCCTGCGCACAGATGCTGCCACCCGGTTTGAAAAAGGAGTGGATATCAGCAACACAGTAAATGTTTTAAAACGGGCCGCCTTGCTGATAAAAGATCTGGCCGGTGGAGAATTTGCTTCCGATATAGTGGACGTATATCCTGCACCCAAACCCAAAAAAGAGATCGTTTTAAAATATCATTATTTAAAAAAATTAAGTGGTAAGAATTACCATGGCGATACCATCAAGGATATTTTAACTGCACTGGGGTTTGAAGTGATCAAGGAGGGGCAGGATGATATCCATATTGCAGTTCCTTACAGCAAACCCGATATTACCTTGCCGGCTGATCTTGTAGAAGAGATCATGCGGATTGATGGGCTTGATAACGTGGAGATACCTGCTGCTGTAACGATTTCACCAGCAGTGGAAACCCTGGCAGTGGAAGCGGCTGCCAAAGAAAAAGCGGCTGCATCACTTGCAGGTGCAGGGTTTAGCGAAATATTTACCAACAGTATCACCAATGCAGCCTACTATTCTGAAGAGGTTTTAGCGTCTACAGTTAAAATGATCAACAGCCTGAGTGCCGACCTCAACATTATGCGGCCGGCCATGCTGGAAACGGGTTTGGAAACTGTGGCGTACAACCTTAACCGTAAAAATCATGATCTGCGGTTTTTTGAGTTTGGCAAAACATATAGTACCACTGAAGTTGGTAAATACCAGGAGCAACAGCATTTAACGATGTATGTTACAGGTAAAACAGCGGCTGATGGATGGAAAAGCAAGGGCGAAAAAGCAGATATTTATTATGTAAAGGGAGTGGTGGAGCAGCTATGTTCACTGCTCGGTATTAAACTGACCGCTTATATTACCGGGGTGAACGAAAGTTTGGAAAACTGCATCCTTGCCCAGGTAAAAAACGAGCCGGTAGCAACCATTGGTACGGTTAGTAAAAAAACATTGGCTAAGTTTGATATCAGGCAACCGGTGTTTTTTGCAGATTTTAATTGGGACATGGTGGTGGCGCTTCATAAAAAGCAACGCATCAGTTTTGCTGAAATACCGAAATTTCCGGCGGTGCAGCGTGACCTGGCGATTGTGGTGGACAAGTCGGTGGCCTACGAACAGGTGGATAAAGCGACAAAGGGTGCCAAAATAAACAAACTGCAGTCGGTGAATTTATTTGATGTTTTTGAAAATGAGAAACTGGGTGCCGGTAAAAAGTCCATGGCCATCAGTTTTACCTTTTTGGATGAAGAAAAAACAATGACCGATAAGGACATTGATGCCATGATGGGAAAGATCATAGCTTCTTACGAAAAAGAATTAAACGCAGAAATAAGAAAATAATACACAGGCTTTCCCTTATTGGGGAACAGATGCTACAATGGACGGCTTAGAAAATCATATTAAGAGGATCAGCGACAAACTTCAGTTATTACTGAAACAGTACCAGCAACTCCAAAAGGAAAATGAACGGTTGAGAACGACGGTTCAAAAATTAGAAACTGATCAGCAGACCGCAACGCAGCAGGTGGAGGTATTGCAGTTGCAGGCAGGTATTTTAAAAGCATCGGCAGGACAAATGAATGAAGCAGATAAGAAGGCTTTTGAAAAAAAGATCAACCAGTACCTGAAGGAAGTGGACAAATGCATCACCCTGTTAAGCGAATAAGTTATGGCAGAAGAATTAATTCCCATCAATATTGTGATCGGCGACAGAACCTACCGTTTGCGGTCTTCTCCCGGTGAAGAAGGCATTATCCGGAACAGCGTAAAGACCATCAATGATAAAATTGTGGAGTACAAGACGCAGTTTGCTGGGAAGGATATGCAGGATTATATCGCCATGGTGATGATCTGGTATGCCACCGAAATGGCAACCGCTGGTAATCCCCAGGCAGAAAAAGAATTGATGGGCGCTTTGGAGAAAATGGAACAGCAGATTGATAAAGTGCTGTAAATATGCAGCACATTACAGCATTATAAAATAGGCATCTTATAAAGATGCCTATTCTTTTTCAAAACTTTGTTGAACTTACCCTTGATGGATCGTTCTGCATATTGTTTCTGTAAACAAATTTAGTTTCATAAAGGGTTACCACTAAAAATAGTAACTGAATGGGGGTATTAAAAACGGGACCAGAAATATTATTAAAAAAGAATAAACGGGAGCAGGAATACTCCCGTTTTTTTTACCCTAATAAAACCTTAAACCAGCAAAAATTTTCAATACAACCGCAACTGGTTATAGGTTTTAGGAAATGGTCGCCACAACTCACACACCTCATTTGGATCGTAAAGCGGTTGTACGTTTACCTGATATATCAATAAGATTTTAGACATTTTACCCGATTTTAAAACTTGTAGCGTTAGTTTTCAAATAAGCTGGATACGCTTTTAAAATCATGGATGATCAATCTGTATCGATCACAAGTTTTTATTTTCCAATACTATGCCAAAGAAAAGAAATGTGGAAAACTCAGAACATCTATTATTTTGAGTAATATGAAACCTTCTTAATCCAGTATTTTCCACATCAGCTCACTAACTCTATAATACAAATGACGGAAAATAAGGTTCAATGGTTGCCCCAACCTAAGTAGTGACCTATTTTTTGTGGATAACGCAATGCCTGTTTCATTACCTTTGCCACCATTTTAATTTTTTACAGCAATCAATGTTATGCAGGCGAAGTACAGGGAGTTTCAACAACTGAATTTATCAAAAATAGGCGAGGAAATATTAGCTAAGTGGCAGGAACACAACGCATTTGAAAAAAGTGTTTCACTAAGGGAGGGGAATACCCCATTTGTATTTTACGAGGGTCCCCCAAGCGCAAACGGCATGCCCGGTATACACCATGTTATTTCAAGAACATTAAAAGACCTGGTATGCCGGTACAAAACGATGCAGGGCTTCCAGGTAAAGCGCAAAGGAGGTTGGGATACGCACGGCCTGCCGATAGAACTGGGGGTAGAAAAAGAACTGGGTATCACCAAAGAAGATATTGGAAAAAAAATATCTGTGGAAGCGTATAACCTCAAATGCCGTGAAGTGGTAATGAGGTTCAAAGACAAATGGGATGATATTACAAAGAAGATGGGTTAATGGGTCGATCTTAATAGTCCCTATGTAACTTTTGAAAACGATTATATAGAAACGTTGTGGTGGTGCCTGAGTGAATTATACAAAAAAGGGTATCTGTACGAAAGTGTAAGCATCCAGCCATATTCCCCTGCTGCCGGTACAGGTTTGAGTTCGCATGAACTGAACCAGCCGGGCACTTATAAGGATGTAAAAGATACGAGTGCTACTGTAATATTTACGCTGGACCTCAAGGGAACAAATGCGGAGCATCCATTGCTTAAAAAATTATTGGACGCTTCAGGTGGTCATCCTGTTGGCATCATGGCCTGGACAACCACTCCCTGGACCCTGCCATCCAATCTGGGTCTTACTGTGGGCCCCCATATTGATTATGTTCTCATTCAAACTTTCAATCCGTACACGCATCTTCCTAATCATGTAATATTGGCAAAAAACCTGGTTGCAAAGTATTTTAAAGCAGAAGGGGAGAATGGCAGTTTTGAGTTGTACAAAGCTGGTGATAAAGTAATTCCATGGAAAATGCTGGCCAGTTGTAAAGGCAGTGAATTAGAAGGGCTGGAATATGAACAACTGCTGCCATTTGAATCCAACACCCTGGAAAAAATTCTGGAAGAAACCCCTGGTGCAAAACCATTCCGTGTACTTACCGGGGATTTTGTTACTACTGAAGACGGTACCGGTATCGTACACACAGCACCAGCCTTTGGTGCAGATGATTACAGGGTGGGAAAGAAAAACAATATTGGCATTTTAACGCTGGTGGATAAAAGAGGAAGGTTTTTGCCTGGTGTAAAAGACGGCGTGTTTTTATTTGGTGATGAATATGTTAAGGAGGATTACCTAAAAGACGATGAGAAAAAAGCCGAGTTTGAAAAACAAAAAGAAATACTGGAAACCAACGGCAAGATAAAAGACCTTAAGAAATATTTGAGCGTTGATGACCGCATTGTACTGAAACTGCAGGAAGAAGGAAAACTCTTTAAGAAGGAAAAATACGAACATACCTATCCTCATTGCTGGCGTACCGATAAGCCCATCTTGTATTATCCATTAGATGCCTGGTTCATCAAAACCACCGCTGTTAAAGACAGGATGGTGGAGTTGAACAAAACCATCAACTGGAAACCAGCGGCTACCGGCACCGGCCGTTTTGGCAATTGGCTGGAGAATATGGTGGACTGGAACCTGAGCCGCAGCCGATTTTGGGGAACGCCATTGCCAATCTGGAAATCAATAGATGCTAACGGAGATTTTATAGAAGAAAACGGGGAGCAAAAATGTATCGGCAGTATTGAAGAACTCAATGCGGAAATACGAAAAGCGGCCGAAGTATTGGGCGGTGAAACCAATAAACACTATTTACATGCCGGCATCCTTGACCTGCATAAACCTTATGTAGATGAAATAACACTGGTGAGTGACAATGGTCAACCGATGAAACGGGTGCCGGATCTGATCGACGTTTGGTTCGACAGTGGTGCCATGCCTTATGCCCAGTGGCATTTTCCATTTGAAAATAAAGAAACATTCAAACAAAACTTCCCGGCAGACTTTATCGCTGAAGGCGTTGACCAAACCAGGGGCTGGTTCTATACCTTACATGCCCTTGGGGTGTTGTTGTTTGACTCTGTTGCGTACAAAACGGTAGTAAGCAATGGCCTTGTGCTGGATAAGAACGGCAATAAGATGAGCAAGCGCCTGGGCAATGTGGTGGATCCGTTTGAAACCATCAACAGCTTCGGCGCCGATGCCACCCGCTGGTATCTGATCACAAATGCTTCGCCATGGGATAGTTTGAAATTCGACACCGAAGGTATCAAAGAAGTACAGCGTAAGTTCTTTGGCACTTTGTACAATACTTACCAGTTCTTTGCCTTGTATGCTAACGTGGATGGATTTGCTTTTAAAGAGGCTTATATACCGGTTAAAGAAAGACCAGAGATCGATCAATGGATACTGTCATCTCTCAATACCTTGATAAAAGACGTAACAAAGAGCCTGGACGATTACGAACCCACACAGGCAGGCAGGGCCATTGAAGAGTTTACCGACGCTCATTTAAGCAACTGGTATGTTCGCCTTTGCCGCCGCCGTTTCTGGAAAGGGGAGTACGAACACGATAAGATTTGCGCTTACCAAACCTTGTATGAATGCATGGAAACATTGTGCAAACTGATGGCACCAGTGGCACCGTTCTTTGCAGACTGGTTATTCAGCAACCTGAATGAAGTTACCGGTAAGTACGATACAGCATCCGTTCACCATACTGATTTCCCTAAAGTGAACGACAATTTGATAGATACTGACCTCGAAAAAAGGATGCAACTGGCACAGGATGCTTCCTCCCTGATATTGTCGGTTCGTAAAAAGGTAAATATCAAAGTAAGGCAGCCGTTACAAAAAGTATTTATACCTGCCCTGGATGCCAGTATGGCCGCAAGGATAAAAAATGTGGAAGAGATCATCAAGGCTGAAACAAATATTAAGGAAGTGGATGTATTAGGCGCTGAAAATGATTTTATTAAGAAAAAAGTAAAGGCCAATTTTAAAACCCTCGGTAAACGCCTGGGGGGTAAGATGAAGTGGGCTGCAGATGCCATCACCCAGTTTGACGGGGCAACCATCGATAAGGTATTGGCGGGTGAATTTGAATTGGATCCCGGCCCCAATGAAGAAAAGATCCTGATCACAGCGGAAGATATTGAAGTATCTACCGACGAAATACCCGGTTATGAAGTAGCAGCCAAGGGTAGCCTCACTGTAGCGCTGGATATCACCATTTCTGAAGAACTGAAGATGGAAGGGGATGCCCGTGAGTTTGTCAATAAAATACAAACCATCCGCAAAGACAGTGGCTTTGCCCTCACCGACCGGATAAATGTGGAAGTGTTAGAAAATGGTGAATTGCAACCGTCTTTGATTAGATATAAAACCTATATTTGCGCCGAAATACTGGCTGATTCGCTTGCTTTTATGACCATTTTAAACAATGGGTCGGAAATTGATGTGAATAATGCCATTTTAAAAGTGAACGTACTAAAAAAAGGATAATAGTATGGCAACCAAAAAACAACCAGTGGCCCAAAAAGGCAAAGCGCCCGTAAAGCCAGCTGCAAAAAAAGTGGCAAAACCAGTTGCTAAAAAGCCAACTGCCAAGCCAGCTCCGACAAAAAAAGCAGCAGCGCCGGCGAAAAAAGCCGCTAAGCCAGCTGCTAAGCCAGTAAAAAATGTGGTTGCCAAAGCTCCTGCAAAAAAGACTGCTCCTGTTAAACCGGTTGCAGCTGCAAAAAAAACAGCTGCACCAGTAAAGAAAATGCCTGCACCTGCCCCTTCCAAACCAGTGGTTAAAGCTGTAGAAAAGCCGGTAGTAAAGCCAGTCATCAAAAAAGAAGAACCAAAAAAACCAGAATCCATTAAAGCCTCCACGAATATCAAAGCGAAAGACATCAAAATACCCGTTGCAAAACCGGTATCAATCCCGAAATTAACAACTACCGCTGCCCGTAAATACGAGCCGGATTTTACAAAATCAGTTTTAGACAAAGCCCCTGTTGAGGCGAATACCCCCACTATGAGATACAGTGACACCGAACTCAATGAATTCAGAGAATTGATCCAACGTAAGCTGGAAGCAGCTAAAAAAGAATTGACTTACCTGCAAGGCCTCATTACCCGTAAAGATGATATGGGTGGAGATGAAGGGGACAACCGCTACATGACAATGGAAGACGGTAGCCTGAGCATGGAAAGAGAGCAATTAAGCCAGATGGCCAGTCGCCAGATCACGTTTATCGATCACCTGGAGAAAGCCATCATGCGTATTGAAAACAAAACCTACGGTATCTGCCGTGTTACAGGTAAGCTCATCGATAAAGCCCGTTTACGTGCTGTGCCACATGCAACTTTAAGCATTGAGGCCAAGATGGGTAAAGTAAGTTAGGCTTATCAAAACTATCATAAGGAAAGGCGACCGAAGGGTTGCCTTTTTGCTTTTCTAAAAAATATTTTTTGCAATAGTGTTGCAATTCGTATTTTTGCCATGGAAATACAATGCACTTACAGGTTACATATAGAAAAATACTGGCAGCAGGTTTTTTGCTGTTGTATGTGTTTATATATATGCCAGTGCAGTTATGGCACCAGCATACGGCTGTAAATGAAAAGCAGTCCTCCACAAAATTTGCAAAAGCCGTGGTGGAATCGCATAGCGAAGATTGTGCTATCTGTCAGCATACCTATACGGCTTATATAAATGATAACAGCCTGTTCGAGATCCGTGAAGCTGGGTTGTGTCTTTTAAGTGATCACTTTTTTCTGGTAACGTTTCCTTTCACTTTAATTGATAAGGCAAGCAATAAGGGACCTCCGGTGGTGTGATCTTGTCTTCTTTCCATTTTTACCTTTCCCAATTTATTCAAGTATCGGGCCCAACGGCTGCACTTCTATTTTCAACCGCGGTATGCCACCGCATCTTCAAATTAATTCAATGAAACAATATAAAATATTGATATCCCTGCTGTTTTTTGTGTTTTCACTAAACTCACTTTCTGCAAAAAATAGTCATCCTTTAAAAGGTTCTTTCAGCGGAACCATCGTTGATAAAGAGAGTAACAGGCCTGTTGCGGGTGTGTCCGTTTATTTTGCTGATATCAAAACAGGCACATCCACCAATGCCGAAGGAATTTTTTTTCTGCAGAACATTCCTGAAGGAAAGCACTTAATTGAAATTTCACACGTAGGGTACACGACTATCGCAGAGCCAGTAGAAGTTAACGGCGATACCAAACGGGACTATCTTTTGGCAAAGGCAGTTGTAGAAAATGACGCCGTTGTAATAACTGGTGCCGGTGCCGCCACGCAGTTAAAAAAATCACCTTTCCAGGTTTCATTGGTACGTAAGGAAGAACTCCTTCAAAGCAGTGCTACCAATATCATAGAGGCATTGGCAAAACAGCCCGGGGTATCTGCTTTGTCCACCGGGCCTGCTATTTCAAAACCAGTGATACGGGGTCTTGGCTACAACCGGGTACTTACCATTAATGACGGTGTACGGCAGGAGGGGCAGCAATGGGGCGATGAACATGGCATTGAGATAGACCAGTCAAGTGTAAACAAAGTAGAGATTTTAAAAGGGCCGGCATCGCTCATTTATGGGAGTGATGCCATGGCTGGAGTGATCAATATTATTACCAATGTACCGGTGGAAAATAATACCATCAAAGGAAACATCCTATCCGGATATCAAACCAATAACAGGCAACGATTACTGCATGCAAATATCGCCGGCAATTCAAATGGGTTTAACTGGAACCTGTATGGCAATTCGGGTGCAGCAGCCGATTATAAGAACAAGTATGATGGTAATGTACTCAACTCGAAATTTAAGCAAACCAATTTTGGAGGTTATGCCGGTTATAACGGAAACTGGGGTTACAGCCACATGCTTTTTAGCAACTTTAACCTGAAAGCGGGCCTCACAGAAGGTGACAGGGACGATGAAGGCTATTTTGTAAAACCGATAGCGGGTGGTGACGAAGTGAGGGCTGATGAAGACGATTTCAAAAGTACCACTCCATTGATCCCTTACCAGCATATCAGGCATTTTAAAATGGCAACCGACAATTCTTTTAAGCTTGGCAAAAACAGGCTGTCCCTGAACATCGGCTATCAGCGAAACCAAAGAGAAGAATTTGGTAACCCCGATGATCTGAATGAGCGGGAATTGTTTTTTGATTTAAAAACGGTTACTTATACAGCGCAGTTTCATTTTAAAGAAGTAAAGGGGTGGAAAACTTCCCTTGGTATCAATGGCATGAAGCAAAAAAATAGTAACCGGGGCGAGGAGCAACTGGTACCCGATTTCAGCTTATTTGATATTGGTGGCTTTGTTTATGCTCAAAAGACCTACGATAAAATTACTTTGAGTGGCGGTGCCCGGTATGATACCAGGAACATTGATGCAAAAAATTTACTGGAAGGATCTGAAATTAAGGGTACAGCTTTTAATAAAACCTTCTCCAACTTTTCCGGAAGTATCGGGCTGGCAGCAGCAATAACAAAGCAATTGAACCTGAAATTCAATATGGCGAGAGGCTTCAGGGCACCGAGTATTCCTGAACTGGCCAGCAATGGAGCCCATGAAGGTACCATCCGGTATGAATATGGCGATACGGATTTGAAAAGCGAAACCAGTCTGCAGTTTGATGCCGGCGCCGAGTTTACTACAGAACACGTGTCGTTAAATGTAGCAGCATTCCACAATAGTTTTAATAATTTCATTTTTTACAGCAAGCTGCAGAATGCAGCAGGCGCAGATTCATTGGTGAATGTGGATGGCGAAGCGCTTACGGCTTTCAAATTCGGTCAAAGCAAGGCAATATTAAGTGGTGTGGAAGCAAGCCTTGATATTCATCCACATCCGCTGGACTGGCTGCATATTGAAAATACTTTCTCCTTTACAAGAGGCCGGTTTTCAGAAGCCATTGAAGGAAGCAAAAATTTACCGTTTATTCCGGCAGCCAGGTTATTAAGCGAGCTGCGTTGTAATTTTAGTAAGCTTTCCGCTGGCATTGCGAATTTTTATGCGAAGGTGGAATTGGATAATACGTTCAGGCAAAGCCATATTTTTACGGCATACAATACAGAAACTGCAACGCCCGGTTACAGTTTATTGAACACTGCAGTTGGTGCTGATATCGTATCAAAAAAAGGGCAAACGATATTTTCATTGCATATCTCTGGAAATAACATAACAGATGTGGCTTATCAAAATCATTTGAGCAGGCTGAAGTATGCAGCAGAAAATGCTGTTACAGGAAGAACAGGGGTTTTTAATATGGGAAGAAATTTTAGTATCAGGCTCAATATTCCACTCTCAATCAAATTGAAAGGACAATAAAACAGCAGCTCTGGAGGTAATAAGACTGGCATCAAGGAAAGGTTTTGTGCCGGGTTCAAGGTCATGAAGCAATTTCAACCTTTGTAGAATATTTACTGTGAATTGTACCAGTCTTATTACCTTATTATACTATTCTTGTCACTATGTTTGCTCAAACAATTCCTGTGTTACAGGGATCTTTCATCACAACTACCCCTATCTTGCAGCAGCAACAAATCCATGGTGATGAAAAAATATTTGCTGTTCGCACTCTTCTTTTTTTTATCAACATCCTGCATCGGCCAGCACTTTGATATCAACCTGCTCAAATCCATCAATCAAAATACGTCGGCCTTTAAAAATGATTACAGCAATATCATATCCAAAAGTGTAACACCGGTTACCATTGCGGCGCCGGTGAGTTTGTTTGTAGCGGGCTGTGCAACCCACAATAAAAAGCTGCAGCTGGATGCAGCCTACTTTGCCGGGGGGTATATTGTATCAGCCATTATTACACACAGTACAAAAAGAATTGTGCAAAGAGACAGGCCTTTTGTAACCTACCCGTTTATTGAAAAAAGGGATGCTGGTGGCAGTTACTCTTTTCCATCGGGCCATACATCCTCCGCATTTCAATCGGCCACCGCATTGAGTATTTTGTATCCTAAGTGGTACGTGATTGCCCCGGCTTATTTGTGGGCATCGTCAGTTGGCTGGGCAAGGATTTACCAGGGTGTGCACTATCCAAGTGATGTTTTTGTAGGTGCAATAGTGGGTGCCGGCAGTGCCTGGGTGGCCTATAAAGTGAGAAAGTACATGGACAAAAAGCCGGCTGAAAAAAAGGTGCAGCCTGCTTTATAAATGGGGATTTCTATCAACAGCCGGCTTGCGTAAGGTAAATAGTCCGCATTTTATATTAATCATAACTGCTGCGTACATTTAGGTTATGTTAGAGATCAATATCAATACACCTGCTTTACTTTTTCCCGCCATTACTTTATTAATGCTGGCTTATACCAACCGCTTCTTATCATTGGCAGCATTGATACGCAAGCTGCATGACGAATATAACCGGGGCGAAAAAGAAAAACATATTTTATTGCAGATCACCAGTATCCGCACCAGGCTGAATCTGATCCGTTACATGCAGAGTTTTGGGGTGCTGAGTTTTTTATGTTGTGTGTTGTGTATGTATAGTATTTTCCGGGGCTGGATGGTGGTAGCTCACTGGATATTTGCCGCCAGCCTGATCTGCCTGCTGGTGTCGATCATCTTATCCTTAATTGAAATTCAGAAAAGCACCCGTGCACTGGAAGTAGAGCTGAGTGATATAGAAGAATTATCGGAGGCTAATATTTTTAAAGATATTTTTAAACCGGGGCAGTAGCTGGATAGTAAGAAATAAGGAATGAAAAATGAGGAATAAGAAATGAGAAAGTGAAGAAACATTGTGCCAGTTAAGAATACACCTAGTTAGATTAAGCCTGTAACGAAAAATCCCTCCGTAAGAGAGGGATTTAAAAAGTCAGTTGGTTTCGGTAATATGTTTAGATCTCTTGTGCTCCTTCCACCAATACCGTGGTTTTATTATTCAGTACTTCTGCAAAACCACTTTGTATTGTATACGTAACCGTAGATGTTTTATCTGTCAAAATCTTCAATTTGCCTGCTTTCAACGCACTTACCAGCGGTGCATGTTTGTCTAATACTTCAAACAAGCCGCCGATACCTGGTAATTGCACGCCATGTACATCGCCGCTGAAGATCTTTTTTTCTGGTGTTAATATTTCTAAAGTCATTTTAATCGATTTGGTGATTTGGTAATTTGAAGATTTGGTGATTGCATTCAATTGATACATTACCAAATTTCCAAATCATCAAATTAATTAAGCCTGTGCCTGCGCCATCAGTTTCTTGCCTTTTTCAATGGCATCATCAATTGAACCTACCAGGTTAAAGGCTGCTTCCGGATATTCATCCACTTCACCATCCATGATCATGTTAAAGCCACGGATCGTTTCTTCAATTGGAACCAGTACACCTTTGAGACCAGTGAAGGCTTCTGCCACATGGAACGGTTGTGATAAGAAACGCTGTACTTTACGTGCCCTTGATACCACTAATTTATCTTCATCGCTCAATTCATCCAAACCTAGGATGGCGATGATATCCTGTAATTCTTTATAGCGCTGTAAAATTAATTTTACTTTGTTGGCTGTATTGTAATGCTCAGCACCTACGATGGCCGGAGTCAATATCCTGGAGGTAGAATCCAAAGGATCCACCGCAGGATAGATACCCAGATCCGCAATCTTACGGCTTAATACTGTTGTTGCATCAAGGTGAGCAAAGGTTGTAGCCGGAGCCGGATCGGTCAAGTCATCCGCAGGTACATACACCGCCTGCACCGAAGTGATCGAGCCGTTTTTAGTTGAAGTGATCCTTTCCTGCATTAGGCCCATTTCTGTAGCCAGCGTAGGCTGATAACCCACCGCAGAAGGCATACGACCCAACAATGCTGATACTTCAGAGCCAGCCTGCGTAAAACGGAAGATATTATCCACGAAGAAGAGAATGTCTTTACCCTGGCCAGCGCCATCACCATCACGGAAATATTCTGCAACGGTCAATCCGCTCAATGCCACCCTGGCCCTTGCTCCGGGTGGTTCATTCATCTGACCGAATACAAAGGTTGCTTTGGAATCTTTCAGGCCTTCCATATCTACAGCACTCAGGTCCCATCCGCCTTCTTCCATACTGTGCTTGAATTTGTCGCCGTAGTTCATGATACCGGCTTCGATCATTTCCCTCATCAGGTCATTTCCTTCCCTTGTTCTTTCACCCACACCTGCAAACACCGATACACCATTGTATGCTTTGGCGATATTGTTGATCAATTCCTGGATCAATACTGTTTTACCCACACCGGCACCACCAAACAAGCCGATCTTACCACCTTTTGCATATGGCTCGATCAGGTCGATCACCTTGATACCTGTAAAAAGTATTTCGTTGGCAGTACTAAGGTCTTCAAAAATTGGCGGCTTGGCATGTATTGGGCGGCCACCGGTTTTATCTACCTGTGGTAAACCATCAATCGCATCACCGGTTACATTAAACAAACGGCCTTTGATGGCATCACCAACCGGCATGGCAATCGCTTTACCGGTATCTGTAACGGCGGTACCCCTTACCAAACCCTCGGTACCATCCATCGCAATGGTACGTACGCTATCTTCACCCAGGTGCTGCTGTACTTCGAGTACCAGCTTGCCGTTTTCACGTTGCACCTCTAAGGCGTTCAAAATTTCGGGGAGTTTGCTGCCGCTGTCGAACTGAACGTCTACTACGGCGCCGATCACTGATTTAATCTTACCTGTATTGGCCATAATTGGTTTGTATTTTATGCCTTTGGGAAAGGCTTATTTATTTCGGCGGCAAAGGTAGGGGTTGGGAGTTGAAAATGGAAATGGCATTTGGGGATTTTTTGCGTGTCCCTGCTTTTTTTTGGGAAGCCGGTTGTTTTTTTACCGGGAAGACTGGAAATGCGGTACAATCGGCTCTGGAGGCAGGGGATTAAAGAATTGGCAGCTATTGGATAACCTGGCTTACAGGCAGCAGGGTTGAGGGCTTATCCCCTCCTGCAACCTTCCTGCTTTTTTTGTGTGGTTGGTAATATCATCCTGCTCTGACAGCCTGCTGTAGTTGACGGGATTTGCCTTCATAATTTTGTTGCATTTATCGCCCCGCCACCTCCAGGTTAAACCCTGCCTTTACCGTAACCGAAGCGCCCGGGGAACTCATCAAAGAATGACAACTGGCATTGGAACTTACTAATGGGAAAACCGGAGACTGGCTGGTGATCACCGCATCGATATATTGATCGGGCACCACTCCGCAGCTCCAGTTGCCTGCATCTTCCCAGGCATTACTGCTGGCACCCGTCCAGGTACTGGTGAATTTTAGCGCAATGGGTGTACTGGTAACCGTATTAATCCCATTGGATTGTACAGAGCGGTATTTAAAACCGTAGAACTCAGCTGGAATATTATTGAGTAATAATACCCTGGTATTGGCACCACTGTACATGCCGTTGTTTACGATATCAACATATCCGTTTCCGTTATCCACCTGCCATTTAGCTGTGTAGCCTGCTATTGAATCAGCAGACAGATAAGTATTGGTATTGGGACATATTTTTCTTTCAGTTATCATATTGCACTGTACAATATATGACAGCGAAACGGAGTCAAGATAGAAGCTGGTATCGGTTCCAATTTTCATTTTGATTCGGTACTTTACGGGTACACCACTGGTATAATCACCCAACCCGTTGCTATATGAAAAAGTACGGGTGCTGAATGAACCGGCAAATGTTTGGGTATCTATTACAAGATAGTCTGCATCAGAAGGCAGTTTTCTTTCAAACAGCAGCTGCATATCTGATGAGGCTTTCACTTTATAATTAAAAACAGCAGTACACTCATCCATATACGAAGTTAAAGTCCGGAGTTGACCGATAAAATTGACAAAGGCCTTTTTTACATCCGGTATGCCATAACCTGTTCTGTCATCAGGGGTAGTGAACCTGTCTCCAGATTTTCGTAACCCCTGCAGGATATCCATATTGGTTGCCTCGGGAAATGCCTGCCACAAACAGGTACTTACTCCCGCCATAATGGGACAGGCATAAGAAGTGCCATTGCTAAGGGATGGCTGCCCCGAGCCTGTACTGGCTACCACTGCACCAGCACCAACAGCCGCCACATCTGGCTTTATTTGTCCATCGCTGTTAGGGCCATAACTGCTGAAGCTGGCAGATTGCCGGCTGGTATTTACAGCGCCTACAGTGAGCGCACTGTCTGCATCCCCGGGTGTTGCAACATAGCGCCAGGCGTTATTGCCATCATTCCCTGCAGCAGCTACCACCAGCATTCCTTTTTTTGCAGCCATATTCACCGCACGGGTAATCATGCTTTTATTACCAGTCATATCGTTATACGTGTAGCTGAGACTACTATTGTCGTACGTGGTATAGCCCAATGAAATGGAAAATACGTCTATACCAAGACTATCGCCCCGTTCGGCTGCAGCTGCCCAGTTTTGTTCTTCTACCGGGTACTCCGAAAATATATCTTCTGTGCGGTATAAATAATATGCGGCAGCAGGTGCTGTACCGGTAAAACTACCCGGCAGATTGGCGGCGATGGTGCTAAAACATTTCATACCATGACTGTCATCATCACTAACCACATTGTTGTTGTCTACAAAATCCCAGGTGCCAAGAATTTGTCCATTGTTTCTTACACTGTCGAATGTGGGTAGTATATGATAATTAAAAAAGCCATCATCGGTGATACACATTTGCATGCCCTGCCCACGGAAACCATGGTTGTGCAGGAAATCTGCATTGTGCATACGCACCTGGTCGTAAGACGAGCCGTAGCCATAAAAGTCGTTGGCGTTTTGCTCAGCAACAGGCGAGGCTGGTGATGCTGTGTGCTCTATATTAAATTTATTAGCTGGTCTTTGGGCTTCACCGTTATTATGAACCCTGGCGGCTATCCCGGAAGTGGATTGTACAAAACTAAAATTATTAATGCGGTTAAGCGCTGCATTATCAGTGGTACTGATACATACCTGGTTTAGCCATTTGCTTACATTCAGTATGGTAACGGCACCTGCCTGGCGGATGCTGTCGAGGTAGCGGGGCGGAACAGGAAGATCAGTTGTATCTACAGGAATGTTATACCTCGTTCTGCGGTTAATGGACCGTTGGGTAAGAAATTGGGAGGGGTTGTTAATTGTAAATGGAGTGCCGGTTTTGTTCTTCAGCCTGACGATATACCGGGAAAACTGGGCATGGCTTTGCAATGTTCCAACAGTAAAGGAAATTATAAAAAGCAACAGGCATTTCTTCATTTGTACACCGCATTGATAAGGCAGTAAAATTAAGGTATTGCTGCAGATATTAATAACGTGTGGAAGTGTACGGCCTGGCACTTATCCTAAAAACTGAAACGCAAAAACCGCCAGCACTGCACCGGTGACAGGTGCCAGTACAGGTATCCAGCTATAACTCCAGTCACTGTCCCGTTTATTTTTGATGGGTAAAATATAATGCATCAGGCGTGGCCCCAGGTCTCTCGAAGGATTGATGGCATAACCCGTACTACCGCCAAGGGATAGCCCAATCGCTAAGATCAGCAGGGCTACAGGTAAGGCGTCTAAGGAGCCCAGTTTGTTTTCTGAAGAAACCAGCAAAAGCACACCCATCATCAGCATAAATGTGCCAATCAATTCGCTGATAAAATTATTGAAGTTGCTGCGGATAGCAGGGGCAGTACAAAATACCGCCAGTTTCAGGTCACTATTTTCAGTAGCATCAAAATGCTGGCGATAGCATACCCACACTAAAAAGGAACCAAACATAGAGCCCAGTAGTTGAGCAGCCAGGTACAATGGCACATTGCTCCAGTCGTTGTTTTTTACAGCAAGACCAATGGTTATGGCGGCATTCAGGTGTGCGCCACTGCCGGCTGCACTGGCATATACTCCCACAAAAACCGCCATGGCCCAGCCGAATGTAATGACGATCCATCCGCTGCCATGGCCCTTTGTTTTATTTAATACAACATTGGCTAAAACGCCATTGCCCAGCAATAGCAAGATGGAGCTGCCAACAAATTCGGAAATAAATGGAGACATGATAAACAGTTTAAAGTTGCAGGTTTAATGATTAAAGTTAATGGTGTAGGCTGCTGCAAGCCTGGTAAAAGCGGTAATTTGTTCATTGATCCAATACTGGTCTTTATTTAATTCTTTCGCCATCATTGCTGCTACCGTTGGCGCTGCTTCCACTGCTGCAGCAGCATCCAGGAACAGTAGCCGTGTCCTTCTTGCCAAAATATCTTCTACAGTAATGGCCATTTCATTTTGTACAAACCATTTTACTTCGGCCTTTGTATAAGGAAATTGCGGATGTATTTTTTCCGCCAAGGATACGTCTTCCCCTGACATGTTTTTTATTGCGATGGCGTCTGATCCATAGATAGATAAATGCGATGGGTCATTGATTTGCGTATATCCGTGTATTGGCAGATCCCTGGTTTTGCAAAACTCTGTTTTCAATCCTGCTGATACTGCTGCTTTATCAATGGCATGCTCGGCCATACTCCTGTAGGTTGTCCATTTGCCGCCGGTAATATGCACCAGCCCCGAAGCAAGCACTTCAACCTGGTGGTCACGGGGCATAACGGCAGTTTTATTTTTATCACCCGATCTTGCCAGTGGCCGCAGCCCAACAAAAACTGATTCCACATTTTCATAACCAATTGTGGCAACAGCATAGCGGTTAAAATGACTGATCACAAAATCGATCTCCTCTTTTAAAGCTACCGGTTCTGTTGAAATAGTTTCAACTGCGGTATCTGTAGTACCCAACAGTAATTTGTTGTGCCAGGGAATAGCAAACAACACACGCCCGTCATCTGTTTTAGGAACCATTAAGCCAGCAGCTCCTTCAAAATATTTTTTATCAATTACCAGGTGTATCCCCTGTGATGGTGCAATGGTTTGTTCTTTCCTGCCCTCCGCCAAATGCAATATGTGGTCGGCAAATACACCTGTGGCATTGATGATCGCTTTCGCTTTTATTGTATAGGTATCACCCTTCAATTCGTCTTTTGCCAGCAGGGATTCAATCCGCTTATTTTTTTTATTAAACCCGTTCACTGAAAAATAATTGATAACAGTTGCGCCCTGTTCTGTGGCTGTTTGTGCCAAATTGATAGCCAGACGGCTGTCGTCAAACTGGCCGTCGAAATACAATATGCCCCCGGTAAGTTTTTCGGGTGCAATCCCCGGCAGGTTTCTGATGGTGCCTTTTTTGGAAAGGAATTTTGTTTTGCCAAGACTCCATTTACCCGATAAGAAATCATAAAAAGACAGGCCTGCCCGGTAGTACCATTTTTGCCATTGGGTGTAAAACGGAACTACAAAAGCAAGGGTATGGCAAACATGCGGTGCATTTTTCAATAGCCTTCCCCTTTCCATCAGGGCTTCTCTCACCAACCGGATATTTCCCTGTGCCAAATAACGGACTCCGCCATGTACCAGTTTGGTGGCCCGGCTGGAAGTGCCTTTTGCAAAATCATATTTCTCCAGCAACAACGTTTTATATCCACGGCTTGCTGCATCCACCGCACAGCCAAGGCCTGTAGCGCCGCCACCAATGATGATGATGTCCCATTCGGTGGTATTATTGATGTGTTGTATCGCAGAATCTCGGTTCATTTATTTTTTAAGCCATATATTTTATCAGAAGTGACCGTTAGTTCATCTTATTGATATTCGAAAAACCATTGAGATAAAAATCAGAATTTCATCTTTGCTTTCTTGCCTGCCAGCCTTCTTTTCTTCTTTTCCCTTCCAGCCCTTTTTTCTTTCAGCTCTTTATCCATTGCCTCTTTTCTTTTAGTCTTTTTTTCTTCTTTCCCCTTTTAGCTAAAACTTCACCGCCGCCTTCACCGCCCGCTTCCATCCTTTCTTTAGTTCTTTTCTTTCAGTGGCTTTCATCGCCGGAGAAAATGTTTTGTCGATCTGCCATTGTTTTTGCAGTTCATCAATGCTTTGCCAATAGCCAACAGCAAGACCCGCCAGGTAAGCTGCACCCAGTGCCGTTGTTTCAGTTATTTTGGGCCTCAATACCTTCGTTTTTAAAATATCACTTTGAAACTGCATCAGCAGATCATTAATGGTAGCGCCGCCATCCACCCTTAATTCTTTGATGGAGATATGGGCATCGCTTTCCATTGCCAGCAGTACATCCATAGTTTGGTAGGCGATACTTTCCAATGCAGCCCGGGCAATATGAGCGGATGTACTTCCTCTTGTCAATCCTGTTATCATACCCCTTGCATCCTGTTTCCAGTATGGAGCACCCAGGCCTGTAAATGCCGGCACCATATACACGCCGCCGTTAGTATCCGTTTGTTTGGCGAGTGCTTCCACTTCTGCTGATGTTTTAATGATACCCAACCCATCCCTAAGCCATTGTGTAATGGCTCCTGCTATAAAAACGCTGCCCTCCAGTGCGTAGTGAGTAATCCCATTTATTTTCCAGGCTACAGTTGTCAACAGGTGATTGGTGGATGACACCGCTTTTTCTCCGGTGTTCATCAGCATAAAACAGCCGGTACCGTAGGTGTTCTTTACCATTCCCGGTTGTGTGCACAATTGTCCGAATAAGGCGCTTTGCTGGTCGCCAGCCATGCCGGCCACAGGGATTTTTGCATTGCCGAAATTGCCGGCGGTATGACCAAATATTTCACTGCTGCTTTTAATTACAGGCAACATGGTTTTCGGAATGTCCAGCATCAACAATAGTTCGTCATCCCATTGCAGGGTATGAATATTACATAGCATGGTACGGCTGGCATTGCTTACATCAGTGGCATGTACGGCACCGTTAGTAAGGTTCCACAGCAGCCAGGTATCAATGGTGCCAAAGCACAAATCGCCTTTAATTGCTTTTTCCCTTGCACCGGTTACATTATCCAGTATCCATTTTATTTTGGTTCCGCTGAAATAAGCATCGATCACCAGTCCGGTTTTTTGCTGCACCAGGGCTTGCTTATTTTTTGCTTTCAGTTCATCACAAATGGAGGAGGTTCTCCTGTCTTGCCACACAATTGCATTGTGAATGGGTTTGCCCGTTTTCTTTTCCCATACAACCGTTGTTTCCCGCTGGTTGGTAATGCCAATGGCGGCAATATGCTGTGGTGTTAATCCGGCCATACTGATCGCTTCTGCTGCCACACCTAATTGAGTGCTCCATATTTCCATTGGGTCATGTTCCACCCAGCCCGGCTGAGGAAACAGTTGCGTAAATTCTTTTTGGGCCGTGGTTACAATAGCACCATTATGATCAAAGAGTATAGCCCTCGAGCTGGTGGTACCCTGGTCAAGGGAGAGGATGTATTTGGACATGGCGGCAATTTTGTTTTGAAGATAAAGGAAAACGGGAATTCTTTCCGTCAAAAAAAACCGTAGTGGTTTTGTCATTCTACAAATGCGCCATCAGCAGCAGATTTTTTCTTCGGCCCGTTCAGCGGAAAAATGTACACGCTGAAATGAGGCTCCATCCGCTAAAGCCCGGGCAGGCGTTACTGTAACATGGCCTGGCAATACAGTTGATTTAAGCGGTGCTGACTCAAAAGATCCTGGTGGCAGCACCGCAGCTTTGCGACGCAGCATTATGACATGAAGGCTGCTTATAAAAATAACTTTGCTTTTTACAATAGTTCAAATGCATTGGGAAGAGGCGCTGTAACATCTTTTGCTAATAACGATATTGTTTGTTTTACAAAAGCAATCGGGGCAGCAGAAGTACTGGGGATGGTAAATTCAAGAAACAATGCTGTCAATTTTACAATTCCAGCATCTTTGGCTGGTACCACATGGACAAATGTATTTGGTAACGGTACCGTGCATATAACCTCCACTTATTCTTTTGGGTGTTACCAGTACGTTGTTTTACAAAGATCAATTGCCGGAATGTTTATTTACTTCAACAGTTTTTTCCAGGCTGAATGCAGGCGATAAAAATCGATTGTCAAAAACATTTCCCTAGCGGATACGATCTTCCTGTATAGTTTTTTTTGTGGGGTCTTTTTCTGCTTACCCTACATCAACGGGTATCCTGCAGATAGGAAATTGCGTGGTTATCTGTTTCGGACTGGCATGGTTTTATAGTTATGTTCAGTAATCATAAAACTTAAACTTATGTCCGTTAATTTATTACAGCAGGTACAGCAATTTCTTGGGTATCCTGAATTAAAAAAGATAGACCCCAATACGGGCAGCAGCATTGATACTGGTAGTGATGGCAGCGCCAATCTGTTTAGCCAGGCAGCCATTCCCGCCGTGTTAACGGCTTTGTATAAATATGTGCAGTCTGATGACGGGGCAGAAGAAGTGCTAAGGGGTGATCCTTCTACAGATTGGGCAGGGAAAATATTCCACGAAAACAAACAGGATGCTGTGGCTAAAATTAAATCTTATGCAGATGCGGGTGCAGAAAATGCTGCATCAAAGATGAACGAAATTGCCGCTACTGCAGTAAGAATCGTAAAAAATAATCTTTCTGATACCACAACGGTAAAAGAAGTAAAAATATTCTTCCTCAATCAAAGAAACAATATTCTTCCTTACCTGCCGCCTGAATTGAACCTTGGCGACCTGTTAAACGATGATACCATTGACGACAATGTAAATAAAATGGAAGGACCTATATCGAGCCTTATGAACAGTATCGGTTCGGCTTTTTCAAATCCGGTTACAAGCGATGAGGTAAAGAAATAACAACCGGAATCATTTGAGATTTTTTCATGGCTATACTTTAGCCGCACAATGTCTATTGTGTGGCTTTTTTTATTGCGTAAAGTTGACTTTGCCAGTCATTTTAAGCCGGCTGCTTTTTAATACAGCACAGTCAGCAGCTTTTTCTTTTACCACGCATTTGCTGGCATAAAAGCTTGCATGAATAAAATACACTTCAGTGCCATTATACCAGATAAAGCCGGTATGAAAATCAAGCCCGGCAATGTATAGACCTGTTCCATCTTTTTTTACCTGGCTGATCAGATCCTCTAAAGGTTTATTCCGATATGTTCTTATATCCGAACAAACAGTGCGTATCAAAACACTGCTGGGGCATTGTGCCATCTTGATGCGGGTGACATGCATACCGGTATGCTGAAGGGTGGTAGTAATAAAATAACCACAGGCAATTTTACCTTCTGACGGCATTAAGGCCGTGCCATTGTAATCCCATAAAGTTCCATACCAGCATGGTAATAATGAATCAGCAAAATAGCGTTGCAAATGGTGCTTGTCAGCCTTTTTTTTGGTCTGGTTATATCTTGCATACAGGCTGTTACATCTCAGTTTTCTTTGCTCGTAGTCACCAGCTGCCAATACAGTGCTGGTGCCTGCAATGCTTTTCTTTTTTTGCTTAACCGGCACATTTGCGTTGCAGCTGATAAAAGTAATTATCAATAATAGCAGAACATATTTCATGCGTATTTGATTCAGCCACGGCAGTTTTTCATAAGTTGCGGGTTACATCCGCTGCAAATATTTTCTTAATTTTAACCCGATGGCATTCAATGATTATCACCGGTTAAGGATCATCCGTATCATTCCCGAAACAAAGGGTGCTGCCACTTTTGTATTGCAACCGCTTGATGGCTGGCATCCACGCTACCAGCCGGGGCAATTTATCACATTGATTTTTGAAACCCGGCATGGCGAAAAGCGCAGAAGTTATTCCATCTCTTCATCACCTGCATTGGCAGAGCCGATGAGTATAACAGTAAAGCGGGTGGAGAATGGTGAATTTTCAAGGCTGCTGCTTTCCCATGCTAAAGAAGGAGAAATAATAAAGGCTGTTGGTACCGGTGGTTTTTTCTTGTTGCCGGAGGATATGTTGGCCACAGGCCAGTATTTCTTTTTGGCTGCCGGCAGTGGCATTACACCGTGTTTTGCGCTGATAAAAACATTGTTGCATCAAACAACCAGGAAGATCGTTTTGATCTATAGCAACCGCAGCAGCGAGGAGGCTATTTTTAAAGAAGCACTGCTGCAACTTCAGGCAACATACAGCGAAAGGTTTCAAATTGAATTTTTATACAGTAATACTGCCGATGTGTATAAAAGCAGGCTGAGCAACTGGCTGCTGCTGCAATTGCTGAAAAAATATTTGCGTGTATCCATACAGGATGCGCTGTTTTATGTTTGTGGTCCTTTTGACTACATGCAGATGATCACCATCACTTTGCTCAATGAACATACTCCTCAAAAAAATATCCGTAGGGAGCATTTCAACACACAGCCCAGAATAATAAAGCCCGCTCCACCCGATACGGGTCCGCATATTGTTACTTTACATTTTAAAGGTGCCGTTTACACAATAAAAGTACAGTATCCTCAAACGGTACTGGCCGCTGCAAAGGACAATGGTATTGCCCTGCCTTATAGTTGCGAAGCAGGCAGGTGCGGCAGTTGTGTGGCCACCTGTACCAGGGGAAAATGCTGGATGGCATACAACGAGGTTCTGATGGATGATGAACTGGCGAATGGAAGGGTACTTTGCTGCCAGGCTTACCCGGTGGATGGGGATGCAGAAATTATAGTTTAACAGATCTCGAAGATATTTTTATCTTCATCAATACTAAAAATTGATAACCATGAGTACGCAAGATTACTTAGGCCAGGAAGAATCCCCCATGGGCACGCCTACTTCGGATAAAAAAACAATGGGTATTTTATCGCATATACTTTGCCTGGTGGCAGGGTTTATCGCCCCACTCGTTATCTACCTGGTTAAGAAGGATGAATCACCGTACGTGAGGGAGCATGCAAAAGAATCACTCAATTTCCAGATCACCCTGCTTATATTTTATATCATCAGCTTTTTCCTGATATTTATTTTTATCGGCATATTGATGATGGTGGCGCTGGGTATTGGCGCCCTGGTGCTGATCATTGTTGCCACTATAAAAGCAAGTGAGGGTAAGCTTTACCGTTATCCATTCAATATACGTCTCATAAAATAATAAAAATAAATGCCGGCTTATATCATAGTGGATGTGGATATACAGGACCCAATGTTGTACGAAGAGTATAAAAAACTTACACCTGCCTCTCTTACCACCTACGGGGGGAAATTTATAGTTCGTGGGGCGGCAACAGAAATCCTGGAAGGCGACTGGCAGCCGGGCCGTTTTGTTATACTCGAATTTCCAAGTGTGTCTGCAGCAAAAAAATGGTGGGATTCTCCCGAATATGCACCTGCAAAAGCCATCCGGCAGAGGACGGCCAGTACCAATATGATCTTGGTGAACGGGTATGCCGGATGACCTGTGAATAAAAATGTGCTAAAGAAGTGCAAAACACAGGGCATCAAAAGTTGCATTCAGGCAGGGGCAAGCAGTACTTTTATTGAACAATACAGAAACAGAATTTTGGAAACGAAAAGATGTTTTTGAATGGTTACAAACAATCAGCAATGATACATCAGTAACCACGGAACCATCGGGTTAACAGATACAAAGTGCAAACTGAGTAGCAGTAAAACTTGATGGTTCTTTTTTTGCAGGTGGTATAGAAAGGATAAATTTCATCATCCTGCACAATCCGCTACATTTGCTGTTTTATTCAAATCATGCATTTAATACAGGTAACAGATGCCGCTTTGGCAAAGCAATTTCTACAGGTTCCCATACAGTTATATAAAAATGACCGGCATTGGATCCGTCCACTGGATAAAGACATCAACGATGTATTTGATGAAAAGAAAAACAAGGCCTTCCGTTTTGGAGAGGTCATTCGCTGGATACTGAAAGACGATACAGGTGAGCTGGTTGGCCGCATTGCAGCCTTTACCAATAAAAAATACAAAAACAAAGGAGATGATGTGCCAGTGGGGGGAGTAGGTTTTTTTGAATGCATCAATAGCCAGCAGGCAGCAGACCTGTTATTTACTACTGCCAAACATTGGCTTGAAAAAAAGGAGATGCAGGCAATGGATGGCCCGGTGAATTTTGGCGAACGTGACCGCTGGTGGGGCCTGGTAACGGAAGGTTATTATGAACCACTGTACTGCATGAATTACAATCCGCCGTATTACGTACAGTTGTTTGAAAATTATGGGTTTAAGCTGTTTTTTAACCAGGTTTGTTTTGGTATGGAAGCGCAAAAGCCGATCTCACAAAAAATATTTGACCGTTATGCGGCATTGGCTGCACAACCGGGTATGCAGGTGAAGCTGATAGATAAAGATCAGCTGGAAAAATTTGCTGCAGATTTTGTAACTGTGTACAATAAAGCCTGGGCAGGGCATGGCGGGTTGAAACAACTGGCACTGGAGCAGGTGAGGATCATGTTTAAAAAAATGAAGCCCGTAATGGACGAACGCATCATCTACTTTGCTTATCATTATGAAGAACCCATTGGTATGTTCATCAACCTGCCTGATCTGAACCAGTATTTTAAGCACATGAATGGACAGTTTGGGTGGCTGCAAAAATTATATTTTTTATACCTTCAAAAATTCAAACCCTCCAAAAAATTCACTGGTTTGGTTTTTGGCGTGGTACCGGAATGGCAGGGCAAGGGAGTAGATGCTTTTATGATCGGTGAATGCCAGAAGCAGGTGCAGGTTCCATCCAAACCATACCTTTCGTATGAGATGCAATGGATCGGCGATTTCAATCCTAAAATGATCAACGTGGCAGAGAGTTTTGGTGACACTTACCGCAGCCGTAACCTGGCTACATACCGGTTTTTATTTGACCGGGAAAAAGAATTTAAGCGGCATCCGGTTGTATTGTGACGGAGGATGGCCGGCAACACCAAAGAAATTAAATACACGTACATTGCATTTTTAAAACCATCAATTACAGGGACAGCGATATGGAGAATTTTATCGTTTCAGCAAGAAAATACAGACCACAGAATTTTAATACAGTAGTGGGGCAGGCGCATATCACTACTACTCTAAAAAATGCCATTAAAAACAACCAGCTGGCACATGCTTTTTTGTTTTGCGGGCCAAGAGGTGTTGGTAAAACCACCTGTGCAAGGATACTGGCAAAAACCATCAACTGCGAAAACCAGACAAAAGACGGGGAGGCCTGTAATGAATGCAACAGTTGTGTTTCTTTTGATGCAGGCATATCTTTAAATATTCATGAACTGGACGCTGCCAGTAACAACTCGGTGGATGATATCAGAAGCCTGGTGGAACAGGTGCGTTTTGCTCCACAGGCGGGTAAATACAAAGTATATATTGTGGATGAGGTTCATATGCTGAGTTCCTCTGCATTCAATGCTTTTTTAAAAACACTGGAAGAACCACCACCTTATGCGATCTTTATCCTGGCCACCACGGAAAAGCACAAAATTCTGCCCACCATCTTAAGCCGTTGCCAGATATTTGATTTTAAACGGATCACCAATAACGATACGGTTGAACACCTGCAGGAGATCTGCGGAAAAGAAGCAATAACAGCTGATAAAGCGGCCTTACACCTCATTGCTCAAAAAAGCGAAGGCTGTATGAGGGATTCCCTGAGTATACTGGATAAGATAGTAAGTTTTACCAGTGGAAAAGTTACCTATGCCAATACTTTAGAACACCTGAATATTTTAGATGAAGATTATTATTTCAGGCTGCTGGATTATTTGCTGGCGCAGGATATAAGCAGCGCCTTGCTGATGTATGATGAAATAAACCGCAAGGGTTTTGAAGGTGATACCGTGATGAATGGTTTTGCAGAATTCCTGCGCAATTTATTGGTGAGCAGCGATGCCAAAGTGGCAATGCTGTTAGAAGTAGCAGATGATTTTAAACAAAAATACCTGCAGGTGTCCTCTAAAGTGCCTGCCTCTTTTATCATAAGCGCATTAAATATTCTAAGCGAAACAGAAATAGGCTACCGGCAGGCAAGAAACAAAAGGCTGCATGTGGAACTGGCCATTATCAAACTGGCTTATCTGCAAAAGGCGCTTGAACTGGTAAACGACACCGGCCTGGCAAAAAAAAAAATAACTGATGGCAGTAAAGTGGTTGCTTTCAGGGCACTTCCGGTTTATAAGGTGAAGCAGCAAGAGTTATCAGCGATGAGTGTAACAACTCAGCCAGGTAAGGAAGCCAAGCTGTTGATTGAAGAACCAGCAATAAAAATTGAGAAAATAAGTAAACCTGCCCTGCAACAAACACAAACTGCTGTTGCAACTGCAGCTTCCTCCAGTATTCCTCCAGCTACTTCCGGAGGACTAGGTTCACTTCAAAAACTCCGTCAGCAGATAAAGGAACAAAACAGTGGTATAAGTGAAATAAAAGCGATCACGGAAAATGAGCTCCATACTGCCTGGGAGGAATTAATGAACAAATTGAAATTAAAGGCAAACAATTCTGCAGTTACCAATAATTTGAGAACGGCCGCTTTGAGAATCATTGATAATAACAGTGTTGAGATCATTGTTGGCTCCGATATACAAAAAGCCTTTGTGGAAACACAGCGGGCGCACCTGGTAGATCACCTGCAAACATGGTTTAACAACAGGGCACTTATTTATGTGGTGAGCGTGGAAGAAAAGGAAACGGAAGCCAGGCCGGTTGAAGTACAATTGAGCCGGAAGCAGCAATATTTAAAGATGATAGAGGAATACCCGATGGTAAAAGAACTAAAGGAGCGGTTGAAACTGGAGCTGGAATAGATCTGAGATCCGGATCAAAAAGGTTGTTACATCCAGCAATTCCTGGTTTGTTCGGGTTTAGAAATTGCTGAAACTACTTTATACTGTTAATGCAGTTATCCCGCAGCCCTTAACCATAAAACCTTCGCACTCGTTCCCGGAAAACAAAATAAAACCAGTGCTGTTATTTGTCTATGGACTATTTCCTTTTTTTGCACTAATTTCGGCACTCATTTTAAATACTTAGAAATTTTCAAAATATGGCAGAAGTGATCAGGATGCCGCTTTTGAGCGACACCATGACGGAAGGTAAAATTGTGACCTGGAACAAAAAGGTGGGTGACAAGGTAAAAAGCGATGATGTGCTGGCCGACGTGGAAACCGATAAAGCTACAATGGAAGTGGTGGGCTATGCAGATGGCACGTTATTGTATATTGGTGTGCCAGCTGGCGAAGCTGCTAAAATAAACCAGATAATTGCCATTGTGGGTAAAGAAGGGGAGGACTACAAATCTTTATTAGATGGAGAAAGTGGCGGATCAAAACCTGCGGAAGCGCCGGCAGCGGCAGCCGCTCCTGCACTAACAGCTGCACCAGTACCGGCACCAGCACCGGCTGCAACAACTGCAAAAGTGGCCTTACCGGCTGGCGCTAAGGAAATCCGTATGCCACTTTTGAGTGATACCATGACGGAAGGAAAGATCGTGGCCTGGAATAAAAAAGTAGGAGATGTGGTAAAAAGTGATGATGTGCTGGCTGAAGTTGAAACGGATAAGGCAACCATGGAAGTAGTGGGTTACGAAGAAGGCACTTTACTGTATATTGGTGTGGAAGCTGGTAAGGCAGCAAAAATAAATGAGATCATTGCCATTGTTGGTAAGCCCGGAACTGATGTGGCTGCTTATGTGGCGGCAGAAAAATCAGGCGCCAATGCAGCAGCTGCCCCGGTGGCGGCACCAGCAGCAGCTGCAGCAACTGCACCTGCGGGGCCTATTGATGCACCAGCTGCAGAAAGCAAACAGGAACCCGTTGCTGACCAAAGAGTAAAAGCTTCTCCGCTGGCTAAAAAGCTGGCTGCTGCAAAGGGCATTGATATCAGTAAAGTAAACGGCAGCGGCGATAACGGGCGTATCACGAAAAAAGATGTTGACACGTATGTACCTGCAGCGGTGCAGGTTGCAGCACCAGGTAACTCTTCAAAAGCACCGGCTGCGGTAAGTACTGTGAGTGGTACCGAAGGACATACAGATATTCCACTAACGCAAATGCGTAAGGTAATTGCCCGCCGCCTGGGCGAAAGCAAATTCAGCGCTCCGCATTTCTATCTTACGATGGAGATTAATATGGACAATGCGATCACGGCAAGGGCCGCCATGAATGAAGTGAGCCCGGTTAAGATCTCATTCAACGATATGACGATAAAAGCATGTGCGATGGCGCTGCGCAATCATCCTGATGTGAACAGCAGCTGGATGGGCGATTTCATTCGCCAGAACCATCACATTCATATCGGCAGTGCAGTGGCCATGCCCGAGGGTTTGATAGTACCGGTGATCCGTTTTGCAGATCAGAAATCACTTTCACAAATAGCAGGTGATGCAAAACAGTTGTATGCAAAGGCAAAAGATAAAAAATTACAACCCGCCGAATTCAGCGGCAATACTTTTACCATTTCAAATCTTGGCATGATGGATATTGAGGAGTTCACTGCCATCATCAACCCGCCAGACAGTGCCATACTGGCCGTAGGAAAAATAAAAGAAGTGGTAGTGAAAAAGGGAGATGCATTTGGTGTGGCCAACATTATGAAAGTTACTTTAAGCTGCGACCACCGGAGTGTGGATGGTGCGGTGGGTGCGGCATTCCTGCAAACGGTAAAAAGATATTTAGAGAACCCGGTAACCATGCTGGTGTAAGTTAAAAGTAATAAGGTTTGTGTAAGGCGCTGCATTGCAGCGCCTTATTTTTTATCAACAAATTAGTTTTGTGGGTAACTTGTAGATTACTCTGCCACTGCTTTAAAACTTAATAGCTAATTTACTTTCAGAATTTGTGAACCAGTATCCTGATAAACTTCTTTCCATACCCAATTAAAATAAAGTGCCTAATAATCGGGCATACATTTTGTTCTAAATGAAATACCCATAAAAACGTTAAGCATAATGAAATTTCACCTAAGTCAAAAAGTTATCCTGCTTGATACAGAGTACAAGCCGGCAGGTGTTGCAGTTATCCTGGATCAGAATGACGAGTCCTGTAAATATGAAGTGGACTTTACTTATCCAGACAGGGAAGAGTCGCAGAAATTCTGGGTGCCCGAAGAAAGACTGGTACTGATGCAGGATATGGCGAACGCAGTATAACTAGTATAAAATGATTTTCTACTTGCCCCCGTTACAATGGGGGCATTTTTTATTTTTGACCTTGGTATTGGTTAATCTGCAGCAAATGACTGGTTTATTGTAATTTACCTGATGTTTTTAATGGTAAATCATAACAGTATTATAACCATATTTGCCACATTGTTGTTTTTTTTTGTGTCGTGTGAAAAGGAGTATAGTTACGAAGCAGGAACGGTAACAGGTACACCTGTTTTGCCACCAGCAGATACGGTTGCACACACAGATTCCGTTGTTGCGGGTATTTTCACGCCTTGCACTGCTTGTACATCCATCAACGGCAATACACCGGGCAGTTGGAGTTTTAAAACCGGCAACGCACAAGTATGTGGTGAAGTTGATACGGCTTTTACGCTGAATCATGAACGGGATGTGCTTACTTTTTTTGGACCATCATTTTGCGGTTCCGATTCGGGGTTGATCTTTACGGTAAACCTTTCTTCCGGCCTTACTGCCAATGCGGTTAATATACCAGCTTCGTTTACCGCATATTATTATTATCATACAGGTAGCCCTAACATACTGGTATCACTTGCATCGCAGCCATTTAATTTGATGATCACCAGCTACAACCACAGCGCCCATATTGCAACGGGTACATTCAGTGGAACCGCTTACAGTCAGCAAGGAGCAGCTGTACCGGTAACTGAAGGGAAGTTTTCTTTTGTTATAAATTAAATTTGTTTTCAAAAAATTTTGAAAATTCAAAAACAGCGTTAACTTTGAGCTGTCAATTTATTCACATGAAACTTGCAGAGGCCAAACAACAATTTATCAGCAGCTGGGGTGCTTTTGGAACCCATTGGGGTATTAACCGTACCATGGCGCAGATACATGCGTTGCTGATGATCAGTTCTCAGCCCATCACACAGGATGATATTATGGAAGAGCTGAATATCAGCCGTGGCAATGTGAACATGAATATAAGAGAACTTATCAGCTGGGGACTGGTTGACAGGGTGATATTGTCCGGCGAAAGAAAAGAATATTTTACTGCGGAGAAAGATATCTGGAAGGTGGCCACGCAAATAACCAGGGAAAGAAAGAAAAGAGAGCTTGACCCGATGCTGAAACTCCTCACACAATTGGAAAAAGTAGAAGGAGATAAAAAGGATAAGGATGTAAAACAATTTACCGATACCATTGCCAGTATTAAAAAGCTGGGTAACCAGGCAGATAAGATGCTGGACATAATGACAAAGGCGGATGAGAACTGGTTTTTGAGTGGATTGCTGAAAGTGTTTAAATAAATGTTCTGTAAAAACAGGTAAGCCGCTATGCGGCTTTTATTTACAAACTAAGTTTCAATATTTTCTGAAATATTAAAATATACAGTTATGAAAAGGTTTAAAGTGGCTGATTTCTGGATTAGTGTTTTGCTGATCGGTGGCTTTTTGATCTTTGGTGTTATTACCAGGGACCAACGATCTGTTTATGGATATTTTGCAGTCGGTGGATGGCAGGTCATCAGTATGGCTGTGCACTGGGCTAATAAATGGTTTACCAAAGAAAATCAGCAGCGGCTGTATTATCACCGGTTTGTTTTAATTCTTTCCCTTGTAATCCTGCTTTCAACGGGTATTGGTCAGCTTACAGAGATCCTGTTAATACCAGTGCTGGTAATCCTGTGGTTATTGCTGTTTATTGCACCCCTGATGGCGGTATTTTATGCAGGCATTTGCTATGAAGAAACGTTTATTAAAATGAAACGCCCCATGTATCTTTTAAAATAATGGCTATGAGTAACAAAATAATTATCTATGACGGCAACTGCCCCCTTTGTGCAGCTTATACCAGTGCATTTGTAAAAACAGGTTTTATTGATAAAGAAGGCAGAAGGGATTTTAGCAGTGTTTCTCCTGACCTGTTAAACAAAATTGACCTGCATAAAAGTGTAAATGAAATTCCGCTGATCGATGTTCAGAATAACAAGGTATGGTATGGCATAGATGCATTGCTTGAAATTCTTGCACAAAAAATCCCTTGTATTAAAACCATTGGAAACCTGCCACCCATCAGATACCTGCTGCAAAAATTGTACAAATTCATTTCTTATAACCGCCGGGTAATTGTGGCTGCATCTAAAAAAGAAGGTTTTGACTGTACACCGGATTTTAATGTTTGTTACCGGCTTCTTTTTCTTTTTGTGTTCCTGGTATTTAATTCCTGGATGTTGTTTCCGTTGCAGGAATACGTGCTGGATAAAAGTGTATTCAACAGCAATATCCTCAAACTCCAGGCAGTACACTTCATTTTTGTACTTATCAATATCTGTATCGGTTTCAGCTTAAATAAAAGAGATGCCCTTGAATACCTGGGGCAGATAAATATGATCGCATTATTGGCGATGCTGTTTTGTATCCCGGTGATCCTGGTTAATAAATGGATGGTGTTGCAGGATGGTTTATTCAATAGTTTTTATTTCGGTATGCTTGCTTTTTTTGTACTGCATGAATATATGAGAAGAATGAAGTATATCGGTTTTACCCGCCGGTACAAGTGGATTGTAGTTGCCAATATCTGCAGCCTGGTTGTATTTTTGAGTTATATGATGTATTGACACTGGCTACGTTTATAAAGATATTACCCTTACAACTGCATGGCTGAAGTTTCAGTTGTTTTAATTGGTTGTTTTTAATTTGTAGTGATGAGTACGCCATCCGTTTTCCAACGGATGGCATCTTTAATAATTCATGTAAATTTGCTCTGCAATGACAACAGGCCCGGTAATATTATTTGATGGTATTTGTAATTTCTGCAATGGAGCAGTCAATTTTACTATTAAAAGAGACAAGCACAAAGTAATAAGGTTTGCGGCTTTGCAAACTGATATTGGGAAGGCGCTGTTAAAACAACACGGACTGCCCGATAACTATACCAGTTCATTTATTTTCATCGAAAAAAACAGGTTGTATAGCCGTTCTACTGCGGCATTAAGGGTGTGCAGGTATTTAACCGGGTTATGGCCGCTTTGTTATGGCCTCATTATTGTACCCGCATTTATACGCAATGCCGTATATGATTTTGTAGCTAAGAACCGCTATAAATGGTTTGGGCAAAAAGAAGCGTGTATGATACCCACACCGGAAATGCGGGCAAGATTTTTATAGCCCGGCTATACAGTGTCCGTTTAACCGGTCAATTTATTATTTATGCAATCAAAGAAAACATTGGTTATTGGTGCTTCAGAAAATCCAGCCCGGTACAGTAATATGGCTGTTAAAAAGCTGACTGCTCACAAACATCCTGTTATTGCGCTGGGAAAGCGGGCAGGTAAAATTGGTGATATCATAATAGAAACGGAACACAAGGATTTTCAAAATATTGATACAGTTACCTTATACCTCAACCCACAAAGACAGCAGGAATACTACGATTATATATTATCCCTTCATCCCAAACGCATCATCTTCAATCCTGGAACAGAAAATGATGAATTATACAGCCTGGCCAGGTTAAATGGCATACGCACAGAAGAAGCCTGCACGCTCGTGATGCTGAGCACCAACCAGTATTAAGGCATGGTATAAAGCAATAAAAGTTTGTTTTGCCCGTTATAATCCATGAAGCCACAGGAGTAGTTACCTGCGGTTGTTTATCCAATCAAAAAACAATCTTATGAAAAACTGTACCCTGGTACTATGTGCAGGCCTGTGCATTTTGACTTCACTTACTATGCAGGCTCAAAAAGCTTCTTCAGCAAAAGTTTACCTGTTTAAAAATTATCCTGCGGTTATCAATTGTACCGAAGCCCAACTGGCAGAATTATTTAATCATAGCAACAATGTGGAAGTAAGTTTGCCGCTTACCAGTGATCTTATTTTAAAAGGACCGGTGAAATGGTGGGCCAAAAAGTACAGCAACCTGCAAACGGTTTCTTTAAAGCTTACGGCGTTTCACAATATCCTCTTTTCTGTTTCAAGACGCTACGATGCCGCTGATAATTTTACTTACGTTGGCCATTTGTACCATGCAGATTTTGCGGATGGCTACGAATTAAAGAAAACGGGTGGCACCAGCTACCAGTTTGTAAAAATTGAGACAGACAGGATACTGCAGCTTTGCAGCAAATAAATACAATCTTTTACCCAACCCAAAACATCCGCTGTATGAAAAACAACATTTTTGCACTCACCTTACTCTTTAGTTGCTTTGCCTGTATTGCACAAAGCCAGCCGGTAAAGCTAAGCAGCCATCCTTCGGCATCTGCCACTATCTATCTTGATTTTGATGGGGAAGAGGTCATATCGCCCATGTGGAATAATGGTGAACCAATTAATTGCTTGCCAACCGGTTTTACCAATACACAAATAGCAGAAGTGTTCAGCCGGGTGGCAGAAGATTACCGGCCTTTTGATATCAATATCACCACCGATGCGGATGTGTTTAATACAGCCCCTTTCGACAGGCGGATAAGGGTGATCGTTACACCCACCAGCAGCTGGTTTGCCAATGTGGGCGGCGTGAGTTATCTAAGTTCATTTACCTGGGGAGATGATACCCCCTGTTTTGTTTTTTCTGATAAGCTCGGTCCCAACAATCCTAAAATGGTGGCAGAATGCAGCTCACATGAAAGCGGCCATGCGTTGGGGTTATCGCACCAGAGCAAGTATGATGAAGGCTGTCACCTGGCTGCAGCCTATCATGACGGAACCGGTACTGGCGAAACTGCCTGGGCTCCCATTATGGGCAACAGCTATTATCGCAACATGAGCGGCTGGAGCAATGGGCCTACACCGTATGGTTGTGGCAGCAACCAGGATAATCTCTCGATTCTTACCACACAAAATGGTTTTGGATTCAGGGCAGATGATCACAGTGATGATATGAGCCAGTCGCCAACACAATTGAATCTATCCAATATCAATACCACAGGTATCATTAGCAGCAACGGTGATCAGGACGCATTCAGCTTCACCCTGCTGCACAACTCAAATTTTCACCTGCAGGCGGTACCGTTTAATACAGGTGGCACCAATGACGGCGCTAACCTGGATATAAAATTATCGCTCTATGATGCCGCAAAAAACCTGTTGCAGGTTTTTGACCCCGGCAACAGCATGAGTGTTATTATTGACACCATTTTAAACGCCGGTAATTATTATGTTTTAGTGGAAGGAACCGGCAATATGAATGCAACTGCGTATGGCAGCCTTGGTTCCTATACCATCAAAGGTTTGTATGGGGTACTGCCGGTTTGTACTATTAACCTGAATGGTGTGGTGAAAAATAATGTGCACCAGTTAAACTGGCAGATCAATTGTAACGAAGTCATCAGCACGGTAAAGCTGCAATCCTCTGTTAACGGGGTTCAGTTCAGCGATGTGAATACGGTCACCAACAGTTCAGTATATAATCACCTGCTGTTTCAGAATATCGATATGTACTACCGCCTGCAGGTAAATACGCGGTCGGGTAATATTTTCTATTCCACTACCACGATGTTAAAAAAGCCGGCAGATGACCAACAGTTCATTGTATCCAGTTTTATTACCAGCAGTATCAGCATCCTGGCACCGTCAGGTTTTAAGTACCAGTTAGCGGATATCAACGGTAACAGGCTGTTGATGGGAAATGGCAAAACCGGGTATAACCAGATCAACATGCAAAACAAACCAGCTGGCGCTTATCTTTTAGTATTGTATGGTGAGGGCGTCTTAGAAACTGTCAGGGTCATAAAGCAGTAAAATCATTCCGGTAAAAAAATATTTCAGGGCGGCTTTTTTAAGCTGCCCTTTTTTTCGCTGTATTAATTCTGTATTAACGGGTAAAATTTTCGGCTGGGCTTCTTGGTTATATGGTTATTATCGGTAACTTTAGAAAACCCCATTCGATATGTTATGGAGAAAATTTAATGGCGATCCCATTCAACTACCCATCAAAGACGCTGTAGAAACAGCCATCAAAAGGGAAACAGCAGCAGGCTACCACCTCAAGGTCTGCATTGGTACCGACAGCCAGGTTAAAGGAAAAGAAACTGAATTTGCCACCGTCATCGTTTTTTTACGGGAAGGTCATGGCGGTTTCATGTTCATCCACAATGAAAAAACCCAGCTGAAGTACAGTATTAAGGAACGCATGCTGGTGGAAGTTGCCAAAAGCATTGAGATCGCTTACGAGCTCTGTAATCTTTTTACGGAGTACGATGTGGACATGGAAGTGCATGCCGACATCAACACCAATCCCAGTTTTAAAAGCAATGAGGCATTACGGGAAGCCATGGGCTACATCCTCGGTATGGGCTTTGCGTTTAAAGCCAAGCCTGAAGCCTTTGCCAGCAGCAGTTGCGCTAACAAGGTGGTGAACTAAGGTCTGTCTCTCTGAAATTCATTGGTTTCGTAGTGTGAAAACTACGGAAGGTAAAATTGTCTCCTCTTTATTTTGGGTTACTATCAGCTTAGGGATTTTATATCATCAGCATTGAAAACCTGCTTTGTTAAAACTTATTTTAGTAAAAGGTATTTTAATCAATTCATTCATCGGCCTGTTTTTTACCTTTCTTTACGTTGAGAATGACAATAGCACGAATCATATTTAAAGTCTTTGTTTTTTTATCATTAACTGTCTTAACTCAAATAGGTGGGGTTGCTTACCTGGTGTCGTCAGCAACACACAGATTTATAAATAAAAAAAACAGCCAATAGATACATCCGCTCTGTTTGTAAATTAATTTCATTTCTCCTGATATATCTTTCAGCAACTTTTTTAGTTGTACCTCTGATAGCAAAACCTTTCGGCAGGGTTCCATTACCCGTAACAGGCCATCATCATTTGCAACCGCAAAATATGCTGACTTGTTTTCTAAACAGGCATTATGTTGTTTTACCTATGAAAAACGCTGTTTTTGAGGTAGCTGCCCAAATGAATAAAAAATTCTCTGGTACCATTATTAATTATCTGGATGCTGGCTTCCCATTCATTGATGGCTTCCCATTATTTCCGCATTTGAGTCATAGCAATGGACAAAAGCTCGATATTTCTTTTTGTTATATGGAATCTGTATCCGGAAAGGAAACAAATGAATGTCCTTCATTTATCGGCTATGGTATTTGCGAAGAACCAAGGGCTGATGAAGAAAATACAGCAGCATATTGCAACAGCAGGGGTAAGTGGCAATATAGTTTTGTTAGAAACCTGGTTCCGCAGGGAAGTAAAAAAAACTTTGTTTTTGACAGTGTGAGAACCGGATTTTTATTGAATTTATTTGCCTCGCAAAAAGTGGTCGGTAAAATATTTATTGAACCTCATTTGAAAAAACGGCTGGCCCCGGCCCTCGAAAAAGTGCGTTTTCATGGTTGCCAGGCTGTGCGGCATGACGACCATATGCACATACAAATATAGCCTGTCCTTACTCTATCCCCATTCTCATTCTCCCTCTGTGGACAATAAAATGGCAATAAAAATTTGGAGAAATAATAAATCTCCTATATTTAACTGTTGATTATATCAATCCATTAATTTCTAAATTTTATAAAAACATGGCAAAAGCAAAAAAGGCCGCAAAAAAGGCCGCTCCTAAAAAAGCTGTAAAGAAAGCCGCTCCTAAAAAAGCTGCACCCAAAAAAGCTGCTCCTAAAAAAGCCGCTCCTAAGAAAGCTGCTCCAAAAAAAGCTGCTCCTAAAAAAGTTGCAAAAAAGAAAAGTGCCCGTAAACCAAATGCTGCCTTTATGAAAGCGCTTACACCAAGTGCTGCATTGGGTGCTGTAATTGGTACTAAAGGTGTTCCACGTACAGAGGCAGTTAAAAAAATATGGGACTACATTAAAAAGAATAAACTGCAGGATGCTAAGAACAAGCGCATGATCAACGCTGATGACAAATTGAAAGTTGTTTTCGGTGGTAAAGGGCAAGTGTCTATGTTTGATATGGCAAAGCACCTGGCAAAACATTTGAGTTAAGATTTTCTCAATAGAAATGTTCAATGGCCCCCAACAAAGTTGGGGGCCATTTGTATTTTGTAGTATTTTTTATCTTGAGGTTTAGTAATATTTCCGCCCGAACGGAGGGGCATGGCAAGTAAAAACGCCTGAGCTATTCCTCCTCTGTCATTGATTCCTGTATCAATCCCAAAATCTTATCCCGGCCCATTTTCTTCACCGCACTGCTTACAAAATGTTGTGGTAAAAACTGCCAGGTCTTCCGCATCGCTTCTAAAAACTGTTTTACGTTCCTGGCAACAATGGCCTGTGTTTCTTTATCGGCCTTCGTAAATATCATGGTGATGGGCAGTCCCCATCCATCCAGCTTGCTTAAAAATTCCAGGTCGATTTTTTGCGGACTATGTCTTGCATCCAGCAGTACAAATATCATTTGCAGGTTTTCTCTTTTCCGCAGGAAATTTTCTATCATTTGCTCCCAGCTGCGCCGGCTGCGGATGCTCACTTTGGCAAAGCCATATCCTGGCAGATCAACCAGGTACCATTTTATTTCTTTGGCGTTTTTTTCGTCTGTTGCACTCGTGATCTCAAAATGATTGATCATCTGTGTTTTGCCCGGTGTGCCCGAAGTTTTAGCCAGTTTGGCATTATTGGTGAGCATATTGATTAACGACGACTTGCCTACATTGCTGCGGCCAATAAATGCATACTCCGGCTTATCAGGCGGCGGGCATTTATCAAAGGAAGGGCTGCTGATAATGTATTTGGCGTGTTTGATTAGCATGGGGCAAAGATAAAGAACGAAGGCTGAGGACTATCATAAACTAAACTCTAAGTAATACGCTTTACCTGCAGATGAATCGAACCATAAGTATTTGTATAATTCGTTTTCCTTTATGGATGTAAAATAGGGTATCGTATCAAGTAGCTTTTCATTCCACCAGTTAAATTCACGGGCTAAGTTTATTCCTTGAGAAGTCACGGAGTCGGGAGATAAACTGTTTATAGCAATAATTTTTGAAAGGGTACTGGTATCACAATTAAAAGGCATCTGGATGGTATAGTCTGCACCCATAAAATCAGCATAGCAATACACTTCTTTTACATCTTCAGTTGCTGGTATTTTTAAATAGTCTTCAAATCGTTCCCTGTTTGCTTTAGTATCCGGTTTGTCGATATCGTATTCTGCTAATAACCCATACCCTGTTGTCCTTTTGGATGTATCTGTTGCTGTATGCTTTGTAATAAACTTTTCTGCTTTTGACACTCCTTTTTTAGCGGCATTGGTGATTGCTGTAACAACTGTCACAATAGCAATGATGAATATAATTCCTGAATACAGGAGTGTTATTTTTTTCTTTTGCCTCATGGCCCTGATCAGCAAATAAGTGGAAAGGCAAATGAAAAAAAGTGAAATGACAATTTGAAATAAGAACAGTATCATCAGATAAAGTTAGTATTCTGATGCATTTCCTCCTTAAACTCCTGTTAATCTCCCTAAACAATCCCCCTCCTAAAAATGGAAACCCATTATCTTTGCCCCGATGGCAAAATTTGATCATGATACCGTGGTGCCGGTAGAGGGCTCCACACTGTCGAAGAAGGAGCAGGTGGCGGATATGTTTGACAATATTGCCTTTCGCTATGACTTTTTAAACCGGTTTTTAAGTGCAGGCATTGATGTAAGGTGGCGCAAGGAAGCGCTGAAGCAATTGAAAAGCATCAATCCAAAAAAGATATTGGATGTTGCTACTGGTACAGCAGATGTGGCCATTATGGCAACCAAACTGCTAAACCCGGAAAAAGTAACCGGTATTGATATCAGCGACGGGATGCTGGAGCTGGGCCGTAAAAAAGTGGCGGAGCAACATCTTGGCAATATTATTGACCTGGTGAACGGTGACAGTGAAACAATAAACTTTTTAGATAATACGTTTGATGCAGTGACTGTGTCCTTTGGTGTGCGGAATTTTGAGCATTTGGAAAAGGGGCTGGCAGAAATATTAAGGGTGCTTAAACCGGGCGGAAAATTAGTGGTGCTGGAATTCAGCAAACCCAAGGCACCGGTGATAAAGCAGTTTTACAATGTGTACATGAAAATAGTGGCGCCCACGGTGGGCAAATTGTTCAGCAAAAACCGCAATGCATATAAATATCTCGACGAATCAATTAAAAAATTTCCAGAAGGCAACAACTTTACACAAATCTTAGACAGCCTCGGCTATCGAAATACTTATTGTAAACCCCAGAGCGCAGGAATATGCAGCATTTATTGCGGAGAAAAATAATAACCGTTGTTATCAGTTTGTTTTTTTGCCTGGCCGGTAAAGCACAGCATGTTGAGCTGAACCTGCCCGACCATGACAGCAAACGCTATCACTTTGGTATCAACCTCGGGTTGAACAGATCGTTTTTTAAATTCTCACATCATCCCCAGTTTTTAGATTCATTTTCTGTTGACGGTATCAATGCCATTGAAAGCATCAACAGCACAGGTATCAATCTTGCCTGGCTGGTCAATCTGAATTTTAATGAGCACTGGGATCTGAGAACGTATCCGCTCAATCTTACTTTTTCTGAGAAGGCTTTTGAGTATTCATTAAAACGGTTTGATCCAATATCGGGTGAATCACCGCTCACGATTAAAAAGGTACAGTCTATCACCCTCAGTTTGCCCTTGCTTTTAAAATTCAGCAGCGACCGTATTGGTAACATGAAAGTGTTTACCACTTTTGGTGGCCGGTTTGACTACGATCTTGCTTCTAACTCTAATAAAAAAAATGCCGAGGAACTGATAAAACTAAGGCCTTACGATTATAGTATTGAAGGTGGTATCGGTTTTCATATTTATTTTCCCTACTTCGTTCTTAGTCCTGAATTAAGGGTTAACTGGGGATTGAATAACCTGCATGACCGTAATGCAGCGCTCCGTTTCAGTAACAATGTAGATGCAATTAATGCCAGGATGATCTCTTTCTCTCTTACAGTTGAATAAATGCAATTGGCAGCATCTCCGGCTAGAGCAGCACGCCCTGAAGAAAAATATACGCTACAGAAAAATAAATGATCAGCCCCGTTACATCCACCAGTGTGGCAACAAAGGGCGCCGAACTTACCGCAGGATCTGCCCCCAGTTTTTTTAGGACTAACGGTAACATAGAGCCGCTTAATGTTCCCCACAATACCACACCGATTAAAGAAAAGCCTACAGTAAGCGCCACTCTTATATCATGACCTTCATACACACCCGGCATCAGTTTGCCCCACAGCACCACCCTGGTATAGCCGATGATGCCCAGCATGGTACCCAGCATAATACCCTGCATGATCTCTCTCCGCATTACCCGCCACCAGTTGGCAATGGTTACTTCTCCCAGTGCCATGGCCTGAATGATCAAAGTAGAAGCCTGCGAGCCGGTATTGCCCCCGCTGGAAATGATCAGTGGGATAAATAAGGTAAGCACCACCGCTTTTTTGATCTCCTCCTCAAAATTCTGCATTACACTGGCCGTGATCATTTCGCCCAAAAACAATACAATGAGCCAGCCGGCCCTTTTCTTAAACAGCCTGAAGGCGGATATATCAAGATAGGGCTCGTTCAATGCCTCGGTACCACCTATCTTTTGTATGTCTTCCGTAAACTCTTCGTTGGCCACCCACAGCACATCATCAATGGTAACGATGCCGAGCAGTTTGTTGCTCTTGCTCACCACGGGCAGGGCTACCCTGTTATTCATTTTAAATGCCTCATTGGCCACTTCCTGGTCATCTTCCACATGAAGGGCAATAAAGCGGCCATCCATCATCTCGTTCACTTTTTTATCCGGTGATGCCATGATAAAATCCTTGATACGGATATCATCCAGCAGTTCGCCTTTGTCATTGATCACATAGATCACATCAATCGTTTCACTGCTTTTAGCGTGCTTGCGGATAATATTCAGCACATCTTCTACGGTGTTGGTTTCATGTACATACACATAATCAGGTGTCATCAGCCTGCCCACACTGTCTTCCGGGTAACCCAGGAGCGATAAAGTGATCTTTCTTTCTTCCGGGTTCAGTGTTTTTACCAGCTCCCGTACCGCATTACTCGAAAGCTCACTTAAAAAAGAGGTGCGGTCATCTGCCGGCAGTTCGTTTAATAATTCTGCCGTGGTAAAAGGCGGCAGGTCTTTAATGATCCTTTTTTGTACCGGCAGTTCCAGGATTTTAAAAACACCAACTGCACGATGTATCGAAAGATGGCTGATGATCTGCGTTTCATACTCCTCATTCTCATAGATCAGGTCGGCCACATCGCTGATGTTCTGGTGATTCAAAAATTCTTTGATCTGAAGTTTGTCTTCAGTGGCCACCACTTCTTCAAAGCGTTGCTGTATTGATATTTCTTCCGGATCTAAAGACATTTAAATTGCTTAATTATTGAATTGATGGATTGATGGATGGTTGAATTGTTGAGTGCAGCAGGTGACCGCAGTATACCAACAACAAATTAACAATAAAACCATGTAGCCTTATTTTGTTCTAACAAAATGGAATTGCTGAATTGCCGGGAGCAGTATTTGACCTTGATAACCCCACAAACATTTAGCCATACAACAATGCAGCGTTGTGCCAATTTATCCCTGCGCACTCAACTTACATTTCGTTTATCTTGCAAATTACTTTAATAAACCTGTATGCAGAAATCTTACCTGTTCATTGCACATACCGAAAAAATGGGCAGGGGTGTATTCACCAGAAAAGAAATACCCGCCAATACTGTTATTGAAGTGGCGCCGGTAATTGTAATGGATAATAACGACAGGAAACTGGTTGACCAGACTTTGTTGCATGATTATATCTTTGAATGGGGAGAAGAAAGTGAACGCTGCTGTATGGCACTCGGACTGGTTCCCATCTACAACCACAGCTATAACAGCAATTGTGAATACTACATGGATTTTGAAAGCGATACTATTTTAATAAAAACTGTAAGGGATATTGAGAAAGGAGAGGAGCTCACGATCAATTATAATGGGGATTTTAATGATGGGAAGAAGGTATGGTTTGATACAGTGTAATTTCCCAATTAAAAAAGTATCATGACTAAATCTTCCATTATTATAAAGTATACGCTTATTTGGCTGATAATATCGGCAGGGTATTTTTTTGTATCAGAACAAATAACAAAATGGCTGGCCCCGGGTTTTGATGATGCCGTTATTTGGATGAAAGTGGTTTTGACCGGCTGGGTGATTATTTTTCTTATAATGTTGGTGATCCTGATAGTAAAACTTATACGCAATATAAAAAATGACAACCCAAGCCGGTTTACTGAATAATATCTGCAGTCATTAAAAATCATACACCCGCTTCCACATATTCAGCCTTATCCCCGCCGTTATCAGCGTGTTACTTGTATTCACATTTATCAATGGTGCTTTGTAAGTACGGTGCTGCAGGCTCACATCAAAGAATACATTTTCTTTTACTTCATAACTCACTTGCAGCAGCGCATTCATACAACTGCCTTTTACGCCACCTCCTACTGCATAGCCGGATGTGCGGCCTGTTGGTTCTGCAATGGTGGCAGGGCGGCCGTCATTGTAACCTCTAAATGGATTGGCGCCAAAATTAAACCCGGCACTATCAAGTCCCTGGTAATAATAAATGGCCCTGGCATATATATACAGTTTTTTGATGGGCTGGTATTTTAATATCCCGATAAATTCCTGCAGGTTGGCACCCAAGGGATGCGCCATTGGCTGGTTGTAATGGGTGTAATTAGAAACGGAATCACGGGCAGAATAAGTAAAGGGCCTTACCCTGTTGATCTCGCCCTGGAGGTCGAGGTTGGGAATGCCAAATGCATCAATATATTTAGCCCCTAACTGGTAGCCGAACTTGTTTACAAAATTGTTTTTATCATTTCTCAGTTTGCCCAGCACAAATTCATCAAACAGGAACTGCCCGTAGAACTGGAACCTGTTGGCAACATTGGCTTTAAAATCAAAACCCACTTTGGCTTTATCACCACTGCCATTGCCGCTTTCTACCGGGCGAAGGAAGATAATGGGATTCAGGTATTGAAAATCAAAATGGTTCCTTCTTCCAAAAGTGACTGCTTCAAACAACCCCACATTGACCGATTTTGAAATATTAAAACTCAGGTGGTGCATCACCTGGTATTTTTTATCCAGCACGTTGGCGCCGGTGGTGGTAAACTGCGGCATCAGCTCAATAAAAATATTCTGGTAGTTCAGCTTCCATATCCTGGTATTGAGTTTTAAAAAAAGGTAACTGTTGCCCCAGTCGCTGAGAAATAAACTGCGGTAACCGTTGCCGATAAAGTTTTTGTCATGGCCAAACTGTATGTCGATGTATTTGGTGGCATTGAAAGTGATGTATCCACGGGCATCAAAATAGTCCACCCCCGTATTTTTAAAAGTTTTATAAAAACCAACTCCCGGTACTGCCCTGTTACCGTTCACCCAATTCTGAAAAAAGCCTGGTCCTCTTTCCTGGTTATCTGTAAGCGTGCTTGAAAAACCAATCTTTTTAGCGATAAGGCCACGTACCGTAATGCCCCTGCTGTTGAGGAACATGGTTTCGTCATTGTTCGATTCTTTGCCAAAAGCTATTTGCAGCATCGGGTTCACCGCTAAAAAAAAGTCTTTGCTGTTTACTTCAAACAGGTTCGGTTTTGTTTTGTAGAAAGTGTTGAATACGGGCTTCCTGCTGTTAAAGCTTTCCTTGTTACCGGTGTACCATTCCGAATTGTTCATATAAAAGCTCTGCAGGTTAAATTCGTCTATCGCCGTGAGCCTGGAGGGATTTTTTGCATCCGCCAACATGGTCCTGTTCAGGCTGTCAGCCGCCATCGCTTCCTGCATCATTACTTTACGGCTGAAATATTTCAGGTTGGAGAAGTTAAAATTGCTGTTGGTCTTTGCCTTTATCTCCATCCTTTCCAGCAACTGGTAGGCTTTATCACCCTGTTGTATAAAAGTGGTTTGCGCTGTTGCAAAAACAGGGCAAATAAAAATCACGAGTTTGAGTAAGCTTTTAATAATTTGCATCGCATTGTTGTTTTGGATTTTTGTACGGGGCTTTGCAACAGCTTTTATGCTTGTATTGCACAGCACACTTGTACTCAAATATTCCAATTTGGCAAACACCGCTACTAACGGTATTTACAAAATTTTAATCAGCGTTCAAGATATGCAAAAATATCTCTTTAAAAACATACAGGTGGTTAACGAAGGAAAAACGATCACCACTGATGTACTGACAGACGGCGAAAGAATAGAAAAGCTGGCGTCTTCAATTGACTGTAAAGGGAAAGTAACAGAGATAATCGGGGAAGGAAAGTGTTTGCTGCCGGGTGTTATCGATAACCATGTTCACTTCAGGGAACCCGGGCTTACCTATAAAGGAACGCTGTATACCGAGTCAAAAGCAGCAGTGGCTGGCGGCACTACTTCTTTTATGGATATGCCCAATACCATTCCGCCAACATTTACGCAGGCTTTGCTGGAAGAAAAATTTGCTATGGCCTCCAGAACATCGCTGGCCAATTACTCCTTTTACATGGGCACCAGTAATGACAATGCAGATGAAGTATTGCGGACAAACGATAAAAAAAAGGAGGTTTGCGGTATCAAAATATTCATGGGTTCTTCCACCGGCAACCTGTTGCTGGATAATCCTGTTACGTTAAGCAAACTGTTTAGCGAAAGTGAAATACTGATTGCAACGCATTGCGAGGATGAGCGGATCATGAAGGAGAATTATGACCGGCTGCAATCGGAAGGCAGGGAACTTACGGCTGCGGATCACCCAATTATAAAGGACGATATTGAGTGTTTTGAATCTTCTTTGTTTGCGATACAACTGGCAAAAAAATATGGCAGCCGGCTGCACATACTCCATATCACTACCGAAAAAGAACTGCAGTTGTTCAGCAATATGCTGCCGTTGAATGAAAAACTGATCACATCCGAAGCCTGCGTGCATCACCTCCATTTTACCAGTGATGACTATGCAACATTAGGCAATAAAATAAAATGCAATCCAGCCATCAAAGCGCCGCATAACAGAACAGCTTTATGGAAAGCGGTAAATGATGATATTATTGATTCCATCAGTACCGATCATGCCCCCCATTTACCCGAAGAAAAAAATGTGCCTTACGAAAAAGCCCATGGTGGGGTTCCTTTTGTGCAGCATTCATTGAGCATGATGCTGCATTATGTAAAGGAAGGGAAGATCTCAATAGAAAAAGTGGTGCAGAAAATGAGTCACAACATCGCCACGATCTATCAAATAAAAGACCGGGGCTTTATACGGGAGGGTTATTATGCCGACCTGGTGTTGGTTGACAGGAACAGACCCTGTACAGTAACAAGTGAAAATGTGTTGTCTAAATGTGGCTGGAGTCCTTTGGAAGGATTTACATTTCCCGCCACCATTGAAAGAACCTTTGTAAATGGCACGATGGTTTATGGAAATGAGGGGTGGGATGAATCAGTGAAGGGGAAAAGGATATTGTTTGAAAGAGACTGAAGCAAAGTTTGATAACAACCGATACCTGTAAGTTTACAATTACATGGAAATAGACAAAACCACACTCGCCGATCTCTCCATCATCAACATGGAAGAAGAATTCTCCGTGTTTAATAAACTGAACTTCTGCCGTACGGCCGGTGGCAGGCATGTGTTGTTCCAGAATTTTTCCACGCCGCTAAAAACAATTGAACATATACAGGACATACAGCAAACCCTGCAGTTCATTATCCAGCACGAGCAGTACTGGCCACACCAGATCACGAATGGTTCGGTATTGATGATAGAAAAATTTTATGGTGCCACGCTGGACCAGATCCCGGAAAGACCATCCAAAGCAGGTGTGCTCAGCTATAAATTATTCAGCAGTGCAGATTATTCTTTTGTAAAATTCTCTACTGAGCACACTTTTGATTTTATCAGGGGCATGCAGCAGTTTGTGAAATATTTTTTTACTCCCGCTACGCCTGCTCCTTTGAAAAAATTATTATCTGATGTTATTACTGCGCTCAACAAAAAAGAGTTTGATATCATTGGACAGCACAACAAATCAAAAGACCTGAGCCAGGTAAGCCAGTTGTCGCTGGCCCATTTTTTCCGTTATCGCTTTAAACATGCCATGCACGAATTGCTGGACATATATTTTCAACTCGATGCCTGGTACAGTATGGCGATGGCGGTAAAGCAATTCAAGTTCACCTTTCCTTCTTTCAGCAACGAACGAAGACCTTTGCTGGATATCAAAGGTCTGTATCATCCCTTGCTGCAGCAGCCAGTGGACTACGACCTGCATTTATTACCGGAAAAGAACTTTCTTTTTTTAACCGGGGCCAATATGGCTGGTAAAAGCACTTTTATAAAAGCGGTGGGCACAGCAGTTTTTATGGCGCATATTGGCATGGGTGTGCCGGCTGCACAGATGGAGCTGAGTGTGTTTGACGGACTGCTCAGTAATATCAATGTGATGGATAATATTGTAAAAGGCGAAAGCTATTTCTACAATGAGGTACAGCGCATCAAAGCAACAGTTCATAAGATCTCAGACAGGAGAAACTGGCTGATACTGATTGATGAGCTTTTTAAAGGCACCAATGTGCAGGATGCTATGAAATGTTCTACAGCCGTGATTGAAGGGTTTATAAAGATCCCCAACAGTACTTTTATTCTTTCCACACATTTATACGAGATTGCAGAACCGTTAAAACAATACCCCAACATCGTCTTTAATTATTTTGAAACGGCTGTTGAGGGGGACCAATTGATTTTCAACTACCAATTAAAGGATGGTATCAGCAACGACCGGTTGGGCTACCTGATTTTGAAAAACGAAGGGGTGGTGGACATGCTAAAAAAGCTTTAACGTGAAACCCTAAACCTCTAAACCCTAAACCTCAAACCTTAGACTTTAAACCTTAAACTTTCCACCTTAAACCTTGTCCCTCTACCCTCCTCCCTTTTAATTACATTTGCAACTGTTCCTGGTAATGAGGAATGTCTTGTTTGAATGAAGAGTTTTATCAGCCTGTTTCGTTTTAGCAGTATCAATAAGCCCAAGCTGGCTTTGTATATGCTGTTGTCTTTTTTAGCCACTTTCTTTTCCATGCTCACATTGGGCATGCTGTCGCCCTTTATGCAACTGATCATTAATGGTGACAATGATGTAAAGATGGACTCCAAAGCCGTGGGTAACCTGATCATTTACATTCGGGATATACGGGATAGTAAGGGGCCTTTGTATGCCCTGGGCCTGGTGTGTGTGTTTATTATCATTTGCAATATCCTCAGTAATGTTTTCCGGTATATCTCTTCGTATGTGTCATCACCTGTGCGGAATGAGATATATACCAACCTTCGGATCAAGATCTACGAGAAAATATTAAGGCTGCCCATGGGTTATTTTTCTGAACAGAAGAAAGGTGATATCATGAGCCGGACGGTAGGCGATGTAGGCGAGATCCAGGCTTCCATCATTGCCGCTACAGAAGGCTTAATAAAAGACCCCATTACCATTTTGGTAGCCATTGCATCCATGATCTATGTAAGCCCGATGTTGTCACTGGCATTGTTGCTGCTATTGCCTGTTACAGCGCTGCTCATTGGCAGTGTAGGTAAGCGTTTGAAAAAGCAGGGACTCGACTACAGTATCCTGTTAGGGCAAAGCCTGAGCCAGATGGAAGAAACGCTGGCAGGAATGAAAGTGATCAAGATCTTTGGAGCCGAAAGCACCATGCTGAAAAAATTCAAGGCAGTTAATGATGGCCTGTTCAATATCCTCAACTCCATCACGAGGCGAAAAGACCTGTCAAGTCCAATCACCGAAGTAATGGCCGTAACAGTACTGAGTGTGATTCTTTTTATTGGGGGCTACCTCGTGTTTAATGGCAGCGATGATCTTAAAAAGGCCGACCTGTTTCCTTTTATTGGTTTTTTTGCTATGATGATCAACCCGGCAAAAAACTTAGCCAACACCGTTAGTAATATCCAGCGGGGGCTGGGTGCTGTTACCAGGGTGGCAGATATATTGGACGCTCCTGTAACCGTGCAGGATATTCCGGGTGCTGTGGACCTTACCTCTTTTAACGACAAGATAGAGTTCAGGAATGTTAGTTTTAGTTACAATGAAACGGAAGTATTAAAAAATATCAGTTTCACAGTGGCAAAAGGACAAACCATTGCATTGGTGGGGTCTTCCGGTGCCGGCAAATCAACCCTGGTTGACCTGGTGCCCCGTTTTCATGATGTAACCAGCGGAGAAATATTGATCGACGGCAAAAATATTAAAACGTATACAGCAGCATCATTACGGAAGCAAATGAGTTTTGTAACACAGGAACCCATTTTATTCAATGATACCATTGCAGCCAATATCTCACTGGGTTATCCCACAGCACCACAAACGGCCATCGAAAAAGCCGCCACGATCGCCAATGCGCATTCCTTTATTTTAAAAAAGGAAGAAGGATATCAAACGGTGATCGGCGACAGGGGAAGCAAACTTAGTGGCGGTGAACGGCAGCGCATTACCATTGCCAGGGCAGTACTGCAAAATCCTTCCATACTTATTCTCGATGATGCCACTTCATCTCTTGATACCGAAAGCGAAAGACTGGTTCAGGATGCCATTATGAATGTTACCCACCATCGTACATCATTGGTAATTGCTCACCGGCTAAGCACCATCCGCAATGCAGATAAGATCATCGTGATGCAGCAGGGCGCCATAACAGAAACGGGCACGCATGATGAACTGATGGCGCAAAAGGGTTTTTATAAAAAACTGGTGGATATGCAGGAGATCAAGTAGGAGAGGGTGAATGGTGAATAGGCAATAGTCGATAGTCAATGATCAAGTGAGCACGCTGAAACGGTTCAAGGAGGCAAGACGTATTAATTGATTATGCAAGCAAATAAATTTCTTTAAATTAGGCTGCCAAATCCACAAAGCAACTCATAACAATCATACCTTTCAATAAGTAATCATCATTAAAATGAATTCATAACCCTTATCAGTCATCACCATTAAAAATCCTTATAAACATCATGCTTGTCAAAACTTTCGGTAGTGCCGTGTACGGCGTGGAAGCCATTACCATTGCAGTGGAAGTAAGTGTCAATAACCAGGGAAAATCTGATTGCCTGATCGTTGGTTTGCCCGACAGTGCCGTAAAAGAAAGTTTGCTCCGGGTGGAAAGCGCCATTAAAGACAATCATTATCACATGCCCCGTACCAGGGTGATCGTAAACCTGGCACCGGCGGATATACGCAAAAGTGGTACGGCTTTCGACCTGCCCATTGCTATTGGGGTGCTGGCCGCCAGCGAACAACTGGAAGCCGCCGAAAAAATAGTGGACTATGTGATCATGGGTGAACTGAGCCTGGATGGTGAAGTACGGCCTATCAAAGGCGCCCTGCCCATTGCGATACAGGCACGGAAAGAAAATTTTAAAGGCCTCATCGTTCCTAAACAAAACGCCCGGGAAGCGGCCATGGTGAATAATTTAAAAGTATTTGGTGTATCGCATATCAATGAAGTAATAGCATTTTTAAAAGATGAAAGTTCTTTGGAACCGGTTATTGTAAACACCAGAGAAGAATTTGCCAATGCCCAAGGTGAATTTGAAATTGATTTTTGTGATGTAAAAGGCCAGGAGAATATCAAAAGGGCTTTAGAGATCGCTGCGGCGGGAGGACACAATGCGATATTGATCGGTCCGCCCGGTGCAGGCAAAACTATGCTGGCAAAAAGATTGCCTACCATACTGCCACCATTGAGTTTGCAGGAAGCATTGGAGACTACCAAAATTCATAGTGTGGCGGGTAAGTTGCCGGAGAATGCCACGCTGATATCAAGGAGACCTTACCGTTCACCGCACCACACTATTTCTGATGTTGCCCTCGTTGGCGGCGGAGGCAATCTACAACCGGGAGAAATATCCTTAGCACACAATGGCGTATTGTTTTTAGATGAACTGCCAGAGTTTAAAAGAACGGTGCTGGAAGTAATGCGCCAGCCGATGGAAGAAAGAAAAGTAACCATCTCAAGGGCGAAAGTGGCGCTTGATTTTCCTGCCTCCTTTATGCTGGTGGCTTCTATGAATCCCTGAAGTTGCGTTGCTTATTTCCGCCGTTTTGAAAAAGGAGTGGGGTCGGGTCGTATGAAAAGGCAATGTCGATTGTATCTGGATGAATGACAATTTTTTCTGTAATGGTTTCGACAATGGTACGGCGTTCATCAAAGGGAAGAGTAGCCCAATTGCTGTGCAGATCTTTTGCATGCTCAATAATGGTTTCAGACGATAGCAATTGAATGCGGAGGAAATCTACCTCAGCTTGTAATACGGGTAGTTGCTCTTCAAATTGCTTTAGTTGCTGCTGAAGGGGAGTGTAGTACTTTGCAAAATCTTCTTTTGTCAATTCGCCCTCAACCCGGAGAGTGATGTACTTTTCTGTTTTTGCTCGGAGGCTGTCGTACTCTCTCTGGACTGTTTTTAATAATGACTCTTTTTCTGCAATTATAGTATCTGACTTTATTGCTAATGTTTCAACATCTTCACCGGTCATAAGAAAAGTTTTCAGTTGTTCATGATAGATACTGTCAATATCTTCAGATGCAATCTTGCGCTTGCACGCCTTACACTTGTATACAGGTACAGATGTATACACATACATCTTTGCTCCACAATCACAAAATACATATCCCGATAGCAGGTGAGAGGGCAAAGGTCCAAGCTTTACACGTTTCTTCGTCTGTTGCTCTAAAATGGTATTACATTCATTCCAAAGAGTTTCATCAACAATAGCGGGGCAGGGTATTTCAACCCATTCTGATTGTGGCTTTATTTCCCAATTCTTATTCTCACCCAGGCTCTTGGTATAGTTTGCCCTCCGGATTCCCTTTGCCGTTGGGTCTTTAATAAGGCGCTCAATAGTGGTATCGGAAAACTTAGAACCATTCCTAGTTCGATACCCCAATTGATTAAGTGCAGATGCCGTTGCCTTTTTTCTCTTTGTTTTTATAAATGTCTCATATATGATTTTTCGAACAGGGGCTTCTTTTTCGTCGATTTGTAGTTCACGGTTTTCCCACTTATATCCAAATGATGCTTGACCGCCCAAGGGTTTTCCGAGCTTTGCTCTTATAGGAACTGAGGCTGCAACACGTTCTGAAATTTCTTCTCGTTCCCACTGTGCCATAGCAGCAATGATAGTGAAGAATAATCGGCCGGCCGGTGTCGAGGTATCAATGGCCTCAGCCAAAGAAATTAAATCAGCCCCAGTATTTCGGAACAGTTCAGAGATTTCCAATAACTCTTTTGTATTGCGAGCAAGCCTAGCAAGTTTGGAAAAAATGATACCCGTAATAATACCGTTTTTAATATCCTTTAGCATTCTCTTTGTCTCAGGATATTCTAGTACGGATTTCCCAGAGAGAGCATCTAAACGATATACAGTCACCACACTCCAGTCTTTCACTTTTGCGTATGCCCGAGCCCTTTCTTCATGGTGTTCCGGACTTTCGGCATCGACTTGAAAATCGGTTGATACTCGTATCCATATACCTATGTTTTTACGTGATTGCATTTTTTAATGTTTCATAGAAAGATACAAAATTAAATGCAATTACTAATTATTTTAGTATCTATCTATAAAGTTTTGAAATTATTTTGCTTAGGACTTTAGAGGCGGGAGTTGAGTTTGTTTTTTTGGGTATTTTAGCTAAATACTCAGGGTAGCTTAAATAGAGTGGTGTATTCTTTGATAATCTTAATGCAGAGAAACCATTAGTCAGAGAATGTCCAACCCATCGGATGTCGATGATGTCGATATTCATTTGGGGTTTATTGAGTAATATCAGTTTTCCTAAAAATTTTTTCCAATCCTCCTCGTTTAAAAGACCATCGAAATATGCATGATACGAACGACCCGATTTAAAGATATAGACGTCAAAATTGAAATCATTTTGGAGTTTACTCATACTTTCAAAAATGTCACTATTAGTTGGAATAGAAAAATCTACTTGAGGTATATGATACTTGTTTCCATTCGATTCAACTAATGAATGGATAGCCATTTCTTCATCTGATTTCAAATTTTTTAATAGACATTCAAATTCTTTAAACAGAGGCTTTATATCAGTGACGGCATTAATTTCTCTGGATTTAGTATTACCTAATCCAACTTCACCGTTGACGTATTTGCTATAATATATTATTATTGGTATTTTGCTTTTAAAGCATGTAAAACGTATCAGCTTTGATATTGGCGAAATACTTCTTATTTTCTTATAAGGTAATCCCATGTAATATATTATAAGTTTCTATAACATAATTGTCTGTCATACCTGCAATATAGTCAACAATTAGATGTGCACGATAGAACCATTCATATTCTGTCAACTTTATCTCCTCACTTTTATACTTTTCTTGACAACGATAAAATTCGATTTTATAGGACTCAACATATTTTTCTGGTAACATATTGAATAATCTCCAGTGTAGATCCAAACCAGAGCCTAATATATTGTCCAAGTTATCTTTTGCCGTAACTAAGTTGTTAAAGCGTTTGTAGTCAATTTCTAAAAGTATTCGGAATTTTTCCAAAAGTCCTAATATGGCATGATAACCTGCCAGCTCTTTATTTTCCACTTCCCTTGATCTAAACAAATATTTTCTTGAAAGTACTTTCAAACAATTTAGCAATTTTCCTTCTCCACTTGCTTTATCTATAAGTTCACTAAAATTTCCCCCAATAATATTTTCGTGATTATCTAAGTATCTTTTAATTGCATGTTTTTCGAAACTTCTGATTGCTTCAATTTTAAAGGTAAAAAAATCTTCTCTAGTAGTTTTACCGATAATTAGATCAGAATAAAAATTAGGCATTTGATTAAATATCTTCGCACATTCCTCTTCTAACTTTTCAAAAAAATAATTAGAGGTGATGACTTTTTTTTCGATTCCATCTTCTATATCACTTAAACAATAGGATATATCATCCGCAGCCTCCATAATATAAGTCAAAGGAAATCTCGTTTCAATTTTTAAGAAGTTTTTTATCTTATGGATTTTTTCGGCCTCGGAGTGAAAATAGCCAGGTTTTCTTGTTAGATGATGAGTTTTATTCAAATCAGAAGGTTGTACTATGTATTTTATTATCGAAGATATTTGGCTATAAGTAAGATTTAGCCCGCAGTCCTCAGCAAACGAATTTGGAAAATCTTGTAGTTTAGTTACGATTCTAACCCCTTGAGGATTTCCATCAAAATGGAGGAAATCTTTAACTAAAGTATTAATATTTTCTAAAGTATCTATTCTTGTAAGTTGAATTCCAGAAGCATCTTTAAATACATTCTTCCAGTGATCAACAAACCATTTCTTAATTGATTCTTCCGCAAAATGCCCAAAAGGTGGATTCCCAATATCATGAAGTAAGCAGGCGTTTTCTACAATTTTTACAAAGGGAAAAACCAAATCATCATCCAATAGATTTTTTTGCCTCAATGCAACGGTTATTTTTTCAGCAATTGAAACTCCAATGGTTGCTACTTCTAGAGTGTGAGTTAATCTACTTCTCACCGCCGCATTCGTTTCCAGAGAAAAAACTTGTGCTTTTGACTGCAGCCTCCTAAAGGGACTAGAAAATACAATTCTAGTTTTGTCGCTAGTAAATTCTTCATTTATTTCTCGATGTGTTTTAGTAGGGAATAGCCGTTCCTTACATATTATTCTACGATAATAATCTATAGACATAAAAGACTTTTAATTATTGCAATTTTATATTATTCTCATATTGAAAGACTCCATTAGCCTTTCACAAAGACAGTAAACTATATTTTTCCTGAAAATAATTTAAGACAAAAACTGTTTTACTATATGCTTGTATTTACGACTTAGAACGATTTTATTCCATAAATAAATAGTTAGAAATATTATAATTCCTACAGTCACATATTCAAATATTGACGTGATAATGCTATCATCGACTTCTTCCTCATCCCAAAAAAAGTATTCTCCTTTGCTAAAGAACTGTTTACTTAAAAAAGAATAGAGATAAAAAACTAAAAAACCGCCAGTTACAAGATATGTAAGTTTTGTAATGTAGTTGTTGATTCTTTTTCGAAAGAGAATATTTTTAAAAAGAGACTTTAATTCATCTGTTCCACTTAAGTCAGAAATAATTGGTGGCAACGGCGATTTATCTAAAAGTATCGGGATTATTTTCAATTTGTCACACGTTAAGGCTATTTCAATTTCTTGATTTGCGTATACCGATAATATGGTTGACTTTGACCAAAAAAGTAGAAAACGATTTGAATTTTGAATTGCAGTCGAAATAACTTTTTTCCATTTATCCCCAAAAGCGATACTCTCCTTGTCATAGAAAACATCCTGACCAGATGTTTTTAATAAAACAACTAAGGGTTCAACAAGTTCTATGTCATCTCTGCTGTATGAAATAAAGACCATATGGAGTAGAATTAGTTTTCTTTAATTCGGTAATATTTTAAATCTTCAATGAAAGGTTTTTTATCGGAACTTATTCCGTCTGGGATATGCGTTTTGGAAACTAAATCGTCGCCATTTTTATAAATAGAGATCTTATACTCATAAAATTTCTTGCTATCCCCGATTAAGGCAATTCCTTCATATGAGTAATCGTCTATTTTTTTTATATTTTTTATAAAAACCGATCCTGGTGAAAATATTTTACTATTTACAAGGTATGCTATACCTTTATCAAATCGAATTGTTTCCTTTCCACTGATATCCAGTCCTCCAGAACCTGCCTTAAACCCTTTAGCGAAATCTTCTGAAAAGTCATTGGTGAAAAGATATAAGCCGTCGATATTTAATTTTTTCTTTCCTGGAGTAACATCGTCTTTATGGGGTAAACCCATGCCAGATTTACTGCCACATGACATACCAATTAGAATAAGGCTACATGCAATAGCTACTTTTGTTGCCGTAAGTAAATTCATATATGCTGGTTGTAGTAACCGCGTATTACAAAGACGCAGTTTGTATTACTAAATAACAAAGTAGGGAAGGATTTAAACTATAATTGGTGGGATGTGACAATTTGTAGTTGGAAACTAAGGTATTTACTGAACGCCGATTTACCAAATTTTATTTTACAATATTTTTTCAAATACCCTAGCCAAATTAATAAGCCATGCGATTTAATGCATGGCTTATGTACTATCCAACTACAGATCCATTTAACGCTTCTTCCGGCTCTTCCTTAACTTCCTCCTACTTCCAGTTACAAATAAAATCCACCGCCTTCTGTGCCTGGCCCGTAGCTGTAATTAAGAGACGTTTGTCCTGCTTTAATACACCCAGCCAATGGTCGATATACGCCACTGTATTTCTGATACCGTTGGGTAAAAAGGCCGGCATACCAGAGAGATACGGTTGCCCCATTTCCGCAATCAGTTCCTCAACCGCATAACTCTCAGAGCCAAAGGTAATCCGGTCAGTAGCGGTTTTGCGGTTAAGCCGTTTCTCCGCTTCGTATAGCCGCTTGCTTAAGAGGTTTATAGGGCTGACTAGATCATTCCAAGATTTGAATCAGCTATCCTTCACACATCGTAAACACGGTATGAACACAACCACGCCCCAATATAATTGGATGAAGAAATAGAAAATGTGTACAAAACGAATTTACTATGTCGGGTCAGAGGAAGTACAATAAGCAGCACTGAATATTTAAGGATTGCTGCTTCTGCGAAAACCATGTATTTAAAGAATCTGATTAAATATATTTATAATTTCAGGAATTTTATTTTCTATTCTAAATTTTTGGGAGTTTTCGAATGCATTTTGCCCCAAACTTTTAATTAATATTTGATTCCCTGAAAGCCTATAAATAGCGTCAATCCACGCCTTGTAATTTGAATAGTCATTTATAAGTATTCCTCCGTTTTGTACAGATTCAGGAAGACCTCCTGTTTCACTACTAATACTTGGGATATTGGAAAAGCCTGCTTCAACAGGAATTCTACAAAAGGCTTCATCCTCTTGCGATGGAACAATAACAAAAGAGGTTGTTTTATAGGCCAACTTCATTTCTGTTCCAAAATTTATGATTTTTACATTAGGCAGATTGATATTGGACATTTTCCCGGACCAACCAAGAATAACTTGAAAAGAAAACTCTTTAAGCTCCTTACATATTCTTTCTAAAATTATTCCGCCTTTCGAAGGAATAGGGTTTACCATAGTTATGTTTAAACCATCTGTTTGTGGACATTGATAAAATTCAGAATCAAAAATTGGGTAAACAACTTTATTGGGAATTTTGAAAAATTTACGAAACTTGTTAGAAGTAAAGTTAGAATTGTAAAAAACGAAATTTAGACCTGGTTGGCTGAGAGAAGTTTTGTTTTCTTCCGTGGAATCGTGCACATATAGTGCGACAGGCGTATCCATTTTTACTGACGCCTCGATAACTTTTTCTGAGTCTTCCATTTGGGTTAACACGATGTCGGGTTTATAATTTTCAATTAATTCAAAACATTTTTTTTGAAAGTCTTTATTTTTTGACAGAAGTATATTCTTATAGTTTGTTTGATATGCTAAGTATTCTTGTTCAATAGAAAAAGGTATTTTTAAAGTCTGAAGACGTGACAATACTTGTTCAAAAGAGTATAGGGGCAGTTTTGGATATAGTTTCCCACAAGCTATGCAGTCAAATCCATTTTTTGAAAGTCCCGATAGTAACTGATCGATTGTAATTCCATCTCCACCTCTAAAAAAGGGTGCCAGCATTCTACCTGTAATAAAAAGTATCTTCATCTTAATCAAATTATGTTATTCAAGTCTCTACTTTCTACTTTTTTAATATCATTGATGTCACTACCAATTAGTAGGTCTATTGTTGCTTTTAAATCATATTCAGGTATTACAAGTTTTAAGTGGTTGAGCTCAGTCCTTAGTTTCGCTCTGTCAACTGAAAGCACTTTCGCAATATCAAATAAATAATCAAAATTTTCTGAATTCACACCGAGATCGCCGACAACCTTCTTAATAGTTTGAATAAATCTTTGATTTCTTTTTTTTAAGGTTTTAGTCCAGAGTTGATTCCGAAAAAAGATTAGGATAATCGATTTTAAGGTTTCAATTTTCCAATTTTTCATACTTGCACGTATGGTCGCAGGGTGCGCACGTTCATCATGTAGTGCGATTATATCTTCATCTAAGAGATATCCAAATTGAATGTTAATTTCACTTAGAGTTAAAAAAAATGGAACATTCTGCCAAACCCTGAAGATTTTTAACCAGGGGTTTAGGCCAAAGTTTTGTAATAGCACTATCCTTTTAATTATAAATGCACCTCTTAGCATATGCGTCTTCAATAAACTACCCTGTCTTTTGTTGGAAGCATAATCTTGAGAATTAGGCATTGTGAAGTCCTTACTTCCTGAATTAAGGTACTTTTTATGCTGTTCCCTAACAAAACTATGCCTCCCACCTGTATACGATAATAATGGAGGTGATAAAGCATCAATATTTTTATTGCGCCTAAGAAATTCTGTACAGATTTGGATTGTGTCTTTTGCTAAATATATATCTGAATCAAGGAACAATATATATTGCGTAGACGGGCATATGTATTTTAGTGATTTATTCCGCAATTGAGATAAGTTTGAATTTGGATCATTTATATACTTATAATTAATTATTTTTTTGGTTTCAAAAAACAGGGAAAGTGATCTTTTTAGTGTTGATTTTGGCGCATTATCTAGAATTACTAATTGAACATTTTTGTTGAATCTATAAATTGAACTTATTAAGCAATTCAGACAAACAAACAATCTTTCCTTTCGCTTATAAGTGCATATTACGATGGACCATTCCACAACTGTTTTATTTTTCATTTAAGTTATAGTTTTTCTCTAGTAAAATAATCCCTAAACATTAGTATGCCTAACACGACTTGGGCTCTTATACCTTTTACAATTGTTGGCCCGAGGGGGACCGAAATACTGCTGTCACCGATTTTATTATTTTTGTTAGACATGCTATTTTCATGAAAAGATTTGACCAAGCATGGGAATTCATAACTTACAATTTTTTTCATTTTTTTTAGAGACCACAACATTATTTTTTGGTTTAAGGTATCATCTTCCATTGTAAATTCGTCAGGGTAGGTAAAATCGTATAAACTTTCACAGTCAATTATCGCAGCTAAGTTTTGTGGACCTAAATCAAACTCATCTCTTAAGTTTGGCACGCTCGGAAAAGATGAAGACAAGTTTCTTGGTATTGTACTGTTAAATTCTATGAGACCATCCCTGCTCATATGGTTTGTTACTGTATATCCATGAGTCATCATTGATTTGCTCTTATTCGCCAACACAAACAACTCTTGAAGGACATATTCATTATGAATATAATCGTCCGAGTCAATTACCCAATAAAATTTCGTTCCAGAACAGAACTTTAATATCCATGAAACTAGTAGCAAGCCTTTATTTCTTGCCGGAGTTGCATAACCGAACGGTGTTTTATATGAAAGACATATCAGCCATTTTTCTTTGGCTTCCCATAGATCTAATTGATTCGTTGTTTTTTCATCCGATCCATTATCTATGATTATCCAAGCAACTTTTCCGTGAAACTTTTGAGCACTTATACTTTGGTATAACTTACTTAGGTTGTTAAGCCTATTGCATGATGAAGTGATGATAAAAATGTTAGGATTAAAACTTGCTATTTTTTTTACCTTTCTTTCAACATTCGTTTTTTTTTGAAATAACGATAGAGAATTGTCTAATACAAAATTATTTTTAGCAAATAAAAATTCAGAGTGGCTTTGGTGCAAAAAATATTCCATACGCCACTTTGAAAATAAATTAAAATTTTGGGAGGCGTAATATTGTGGATGAGACGTGAAATTTGAAAAGGGTATAAATCTCATTAAGCTTAAAGATAGCCTAATATTTGATATATTTTTATTTTATATAGCTAATAGGGCAGTATTTTTTTCGAGCTGAATCTATTAAAAGTTGGTTACTGCGGTAAAAATCTATGACAGAGGGGTCTACTATTTTAACAAACCCCAACTTTGGATACCAAACTGATTGGTACTTGAATGACGGCCACTTCAATTTTAAATGATCCCAAAAATTTGTATAACATACATTACCTTCCTTTTGAACTAAAAATAATTCAACCATCACTCCGTTGATTAAAAATGCCCTTTTATGAGAATATCGTTTTTCGCGAATTTCAGAAACTTGAAGATTCTTTTCTAGAAAAAAATCAACAGCACTGAAATTATCTGCAAATAATAGCAAATCAATGTCATAATGCGGCCTCGGCGTAATACTTTTTGAAAGTTCTTCAGCCCACCCTCCAAAAAGTACAGTATTTATCTCAGCTTGCCTTAATAGTTCAATAACGGAGTATACAAGGCTTATGGAATTAGTCATATTTAATAATGGCGAAAGTAGTAATACTTGAGTATATATCATTTACCGTTTTTTGGGCTAGTTTTTCACACCTGGGGAAAATTAAAGGATAGAAAAACGGTATTAAAGAATAAAGAAAGTTATTAAATAGGTTCGTTTACTAGCTCCTGAAATAAAAACCTGCAATGTAATGTTGCAGGTCTTTGTATACTAACCAACCACAGATCCATTCAACGTTTCTTCCGGCTCGTCCTTAACTTCTTCCTCCTTCCTGTTACAAATAAAATCCACCGCCTTCTGTGCCTGGCCGGCAGCATTAATAAGGAGTCTTTTGTCATGCTTTAAAACCCCCAGCCAATGGTCGATATATGCCACCGTATTCTTGATACCGTTGGGTAAGAGGCCGGTCATACCACAGAGATACGCTGCTCCCATTTCCGCAATCAATTCTTCGGTGGCATAGCTCTCAATCCCAAAGGAAACCCGGTCAGTGACGGTCTTTCGGTTGAGCCGTTTCTCTGCACCGGTACTGTGTACCAATTCATGAAAGAGGGTACCGTAATAGCCAGTGGAAGTGCGAAAACTCTTAAGCTTTGGCAACACAATCTCATCCTTTTCAATGTTGTAGTACGCCTCTTTGCCAGTGAAGGAAAGGAGTGGCATATCCGGCATTTCAGCAAGGATGGCTTCGCATTCAATGATTGGATCAACAGGAGTTTCTGAACGCACCGGAAGGAGATGTTCTGGAATGTCCCTGCACTGGCTCACAGTATACACTTTGTAGTAGCGGAGCATGGGGACAGGTTTGTCCTTTGCCACTTCATCTCCTTCTGCTTTCTTCTGAAGCGGTTTCCAGAACACCACAATGTGTCCGTGTTCGCCCTTTAGTACCGATCCTCCCACACTTTTGATCTGATCCCAGGTGAGGAAGAGGTTACGCTCGTAGTTAAGCGACAACAAGAGCCATAAGTTAATACCCCGGTATGAACGTTTGCTTAAGAGATTCATCGGGATACCTGCATCATTCCAAGGCTTTTGCCATGGGATAATGCCTTGTTCCAGTTGCGAAATGATTTCGCTTGTAACGATTTGGTAGAGGTCAATCTTTTGTGACCCGTTGTTTTGTGAATCCATAATTCAATGATTTAAAATTGTGAAAAGAAAATTGTTTCAGAGAAAGTGTACCGCTCACTAATACATAAAAACAGGAGGGAGACTTATACTATCAGTACCCCATAGCCGAAAAACAAAAAAGCAGGACGATCCTGCCTTTCTGTGTTTGCTACCTGCTTTCCCGTTCCGCAAGCATTGCTGCCGCAACGGCATTGAATAGCTTGAAGTGATACTTATGCCGGTTCCGGAGTTCTTTGAGATACACAACTCGGAGCTCAGGAAACCGATGTACCACCTGCCGCATCATCCCCCGCTTACAAAGTCTTCTGTCTCTGGGACAGAACTGCGTAAAGGCATGAGGTGTTTGCACCGATACGCCAATACCTTGGGTACGAAAGAACCGTTTAACATGTCGCACGAGACTCCGTAGGGCTTGAGATTGGTGGGTACGGGAGGGGATTGACAGAAACACCCGGGTAATACAATATTGCCGCACACACGGCTCTAGGCTGGCAATGATCTTATCTCTTTTCGCGGGAGACCAGGAGGACTTATGCAACTGCGTA
>Ga0164290_1000397_pt1 | contig 147629 bp, 124 predicted proteins | sample Micstemetagenome_FD_108782 | JGI IMG/M metagenome (GOLD analysis project Ga0164290, IMG submission 108782) | Contaminated culture microbial community from soil near Moab, Utah, USA - Microcoleus steenstrupii SON62 (Illumina Assembly) | ecosystem: Environmental > Terrestrial > Soil > Soil crust...
CGCCCGGGCGGAGGCCTCAATCAGGTCCAGATCGAGCCGGTTGTCCACCGTTCCCAGGTAACCGACCGTAGGCCGGCTTCGATCCGTTTGCGGCATCAGGTCCATCGCCTGGTGAAACAAGGCAAAATTCCCCCCGTTCTTCACCGCGTACACCTCGGGGTTGTGAGCTCCCTTGCTGATCCGCAGGGTTTCGGAGGTGGTCACGATGGCGTCAACCCGGGGCATAAACAACTGCTCGTACCGAACACCCTGCTCACGAATCCAGGCGGAGGTAGCGATTTCGTCGTAACAGTAGTAGAGGGTGGCCCGCTCGTTAAGCTGGCCGAGCAGGGTATAGCCAAAGGTAGGTTTGAAGGCGTTCAGGACAATGGGCCGTTCCATCCCGATGGCCTGCATGGCCGAGCGGATTCGGAGCGCCAGCCGGTAGCTCTCCAGCCGGAGCGCGAAATCATAGAGCGAGTCGGGTAATTTGTTGATGGGCAGCATCAGCGGCGGCGTAAGGACGTGGACGAGCCCGCCGTTTTCCAGCCGGTATTCCCGGATCGGGTTTTTCCAGCCCAGCGACTGAAGGATGGAAAATGACCGCGCCTTTCGTCCGGTAACCTGGCGAAAGGCGTCTTTAACGGTATGCTGATAATCAACGTAGAGAATCCGGTAGCGGGGGGCAAGTTCCGACAGGATCTGGACGATGGTTTTCTGATAATTTCCCTCCCAGGTAGAGTTGCCGATGCAAACAATGCTTTCCAAAACGTTGACTAGTTACGGGTTTACGGGGGTATACTGGTTGCTCCGGGCAGGAAACAATTGGGTTTTGGAAGGGGCTTTCGTGTTCGATTTGGGCTTTTCCCGCTCCAGCTGATCGCAGAGGACCAGGAAGACCATCGTCATGTGAGCAATACCACTGGTCGGCATCTGACCAAACAACTGGTTTCCGTAATTGGCCAACAGGATGCCGGTATAGCCACTGACCAGCCCGGACATTATCGAATGAAGCGTTGGATCCTTCAGGTGGTACACCTTGTAAACGCCGTATCCTAGAATGATTAAGAGCACCAGCAGGTGAATAACCAGTCCGACAATACCCGTTTCTACCCAGATTTTCACGTACCAGCTGTCGATGCCAAGGGTGGTCAGGATCGAGCCGGAAGAAAACCGGCCACCGGTTGCGCCGGCAGAACCAATCCCGGCGCCCAGGGGACGTGACTGGAGATAGGCCGCAAACTGGCGCTGGTTGTAAAGGCGGACCTGGAACGAAGGATCGTCCGGGTTCAGGGCACTGCGCATGCGCTGAATCTGGTAGTTCGACTGCCCAATGAACGTGTATCTGAGGAACACGTACCCGCCAATGGCCAGCGCGGCTCCCAGCACCATGATCCGGAAGTTCTTGCGCAGTAAGATGTAAATGGGTAAGCCGGCGGCGATAATGAAGAGGGGGCCGCGGCTGCCTGACAGGGCAAAACCCCAGAAATACAGGGCCGTCAGACCCGCAAAGAGCGCCTTCTTTTTAAGATCTTTCTCGTCCATGGCCCGGATGAGGGCAAACAGGGTAACCTGGGCCATAGCCGCGCCGAACTGCCCGGCATCGGTGTAAAAGGAAAAGCTCCGGAGCTTGCCTTGCAGGAGGTGAGTCAGGTAGGCGCCTTCCATCATCCACCGGTCTTCCCCTTCCGTCAGGCCGATGTACTGCTGTTTGAAAGCCCATAAGGCCGCCGCGGCCGACCAGCCCATCCAGGTGTTGATGAAATAATTCAGATCCTCCCGCCTTCGCACCAGCATCAGACCGATCACCAGGGCCTGGATCCAGTAAAAGGACATCCCGCGGACCCCGTAGAACCAGCTGAGTACGGTTTTGGACTCGGGGTTGACCAGTTGAAAGAGGGTATAGAGCCACCAGATGAGACTGGGGTAGAAAACCACGTTATGCAGGCGGGACCATTCGTTCCGCTTCGCGCTGAAGGCTACGCCGATGAGCGTCAGCAGTAATAGCCCGTCATTGAGCAGCCCCACCGGAAAAGGAATCGTCACGAAACGGCCCAGACCCAGCAGGAAAAAGCACATGTGCAGGAAGGTCTTCAGGCCGATCATGGGGTGGCGCAGGACCAGTAGGGAATAGCCAATTCCCGGCGGGATCAGGATGAGCATGGTTGCCAGGGAAACACCCTCCTGGGCCAGGATAAAGCCGGTACCGAGTGCGGCGCTGACCACGACCAGAAACGTGGGAACAGGCTCCCAGCTTCGAAAATAACGTTGGTACAGGTTCGTCATGGTACGATTCGCCTCCGGATGCGTTAGGATGCCTGAATCTTCTGGGGTTCCTTTTTGGCCATACCTGGCAATTTAAAGCCGGTTGACGCCTTCTTGGCCGATTTTCGGCGCGGAATCTTGCCCAGGATCGGTTCGAGGAAATCGGGTTCGACCTGATTCAGGACCGTCATGATCCGGTTGGTGCAGGCCTGCTGGGCCAGATCGCGGAGGGTGCGGTCGGCTTTTGCCCAGACCGTGCGGGCGTCGACGACCATCATCAGCATGCTGCTCTGCCCGATCAGGTGAACGGGCACGGCCGTCTCCAGCAAACCCGGCAGTTCCAGGAAAATATAGTCGTAGGCTTCGGGATAAACGCCCGTGGGCAGCAGCTGCGCAATGCTGCGGATATCGGCAAAATTCGGCTCGACCATGTAGCCGATGGGGAGCGCCAGGGTGGAAGGCTCCAGGGACTGCCAGTTTTGCGGGTAAAGGTAACAAACCCGGTGCCCGGCTTTGGCAAACTGATGGCTGATGCGTTCGCCCACCCAGGATTTACCCTGTTTTCGGCGGGTACTGAAGATGGTGATGAGGTGGTAGGGCCGTACTTCCCCGCTTTCGTTGATCCGGTTGGTCTCCAGCGTGGTTACGCTGCGGAGCTGTTCGAGCATGCATTGCTCAATGAAGGGCAGATCATACTGGATGGACTGTTTGTTGATGGACGGCATGGCCGCCGCCAGGGGCATTTCGATCAGTTCTTCCGCCCGCTCGGGGGTACGGATGGAGCTGTTGAGCACCTCGCGGCCAATGATAAAGGCCAGCATCAGCACCAGACCCGCCATGGCGGCCATCATAATGAGCGTCAGCCGCTTCGATGGCTGCGGCTTAGTGGGAAAGGCCGGAGAGTCCAGAACGCTCATCTGGCGGTCCATCTCCAGATTCTTGAGCCGGAGACGGGCCTGGGTGAGGTTGTTCTTAAAAGTCAGGTATTCGGCTTCGATCAGGCCGCGCTCCCGTTGCATGCGGTTCAGCGTGAGTCCGATGGGAGCCATGCTGGTGTACTTGCTGTCGGATTCCCGCATCCGGCGCTGCAGAACCGCCGCCCGGGCCTCGGATTCCTGAAGCTGGGTCGTGCGCTGGATGTAATCGTCCATCAGTTGCCGCTGGGGAACGGCCCCCACGGCATGGGTCGTATTGTAATGCCGCCGTACGGCCACTTTTAATTCTTCCGAAAGGCGACTGACCGTGGACCGCAGCCGCTCGATTTCCTCCGAAGAAGAGCCGTAAACCTCGGCGTTCGCCAGGCGATTCTGGGCTTTCACCAGCTCGTTCCGGCGGGTGGTTACCTCGGTATTGGCCATGACGATCGTCCGGTTATCGTCAAGCTGCTCTTCCAGCAGATTCAGGGCGGCTTTGGTAGCCCGCTGGCTGATGAGTTCGTGGTTGTACTCGGTTTCGTACTGCTGGCGGTTATTGCTGGCAACCTGCGCCTGATCGTCGTAGTTGACGATATTGTTCTTTAGCCCGTAATCCTTAATGGCCTCTTCGGTTTCCTTTAACTTTTCGAGGGATTTGGCGACCTGTTCCTCGTAATATTTGACTACGTTGCTCGTTTCCTGGGTTTTGAACTCCTTGTAGCGCCGCCGCATCGTTTCGGCCAGGTAAACGATGGTCTGCTGGGCGATGGCCGGATCGCTGCTGGAACTCCAGAGCTCGACCATATCGCTGCTGTTTTTGCGGGTGACATTGACCCGGCCGTTAAGTGCCTCAATGTCGTAAGCCGAATTGCTGTTATAGAGCAGCCATTTGACGTGGTTGTCGTCGGGGGAAATGTACAGTTTGTACAGCAGCTCAAAGGTGGCGGATTCATCCCCTTCCACCACGATCTGGCGACGAATATTGGCCGGAACAATGGTGTTGAGCGTCTGGTAGGAGTCTTCGCTGAGTTCACCCCAGGATGGTTTGGTCTGGACGAGGTGATGCGCCAGCAACCGGAGGGCAGTTTCCGAGCGGGCTTCCCGCGATTTGGCCAGCAACATCAGGTTGTCAAAGGCATTGTTGACCGATGAGTTGTCGACCCGGTTCCCATCCACGCTGGTGATGGTGTAACCGGAGACGAGACCCGTGTAGAGGGTAGCGAAGGTGGTATACTCCCGCGGCTGGTTCATCGTCAGGACAAAGACAGTTCCCACCAGCACGGTTGGGAATAATAATATCCAGAGAATATTACGCTTAAGCGCGCGGAGAATAATGGGAAGAGACATGCCGGGTAATTTAGTGTGGGGCTCTCAACACGTGAATATCAACGCCAACCAGGGCTTCCAACTCGTAAAAGGTCGTCAGAAAGCTCCCGCGCTGGGTTTCGGTCTGGACCTGCGAATTTGAATATAAGGTGCTAAGCTGCAAAAATTCAAGTTGATTCATGCGTCCCCGCTGTACGTCAATCTCGCCGGCCTGGAACGCAATCAGCGCCTGCTGTTCTTCCCGGATCCGTACCCGGAGCAGCCGCTGGGCCGTGATCAGGGCGTGATACACCCGGTTGACTTCCCGGCGTACATCCAGCTTGACCAGATCCCGCTGGGTCTGGGCCAGGCGGTAATCATTGCGCAACTGATCCATGCGGGTGCGGCGGGTCATCAGATCGGAGAGGGAAAACGTAAAGTTAACGCCCGCCCGGTACCCGTTGAGGGTCATGATTACATCGGAACTGGAGGTGCTGGCAAAGGAAAGCTGGGTGCCCATGGCGTAGTTGCCAAACAGACTTAGCCCTACCATGGGCGTAAGCTTTAACATCCGAATCTGAAGCTGCCGGCTCTCGAGGGCAATGTCCTGCTGCTTCAGCAGCGGAGAGTGTTTCTGCGCAATCTGAATGATGTTCTCCAATGGAATCAGCTGCTCACCCAGATCCTTGCTGAGGTCGAAATAAAGGGTGTCTATTCCGTTTTTCCCGTTAAACGCGGATGCCGATGTATGCAGGCCAAGGAATACGGCCAGCAGCATCGTGAGGCGTAAGGGATAGGAGAGGAGCGAATTCATAGCTTGCTTCGACAGATTAAGGCACAAACGATTTATGTTGAAACGTCTGGTTAATGGTGCGTAAAAGGTTGAAAATCACAGGAAAACCAGAAATAGCAAGAGCTCAAAAAGGCCTGTTTACGCTAAAATTGGCAAAAAGTATGCCTGAAAAGACCTTGTCGGGTCATTTGATGAATTTTTCGTCTTAAATCTAATGCCCGGCAGCGGGAGTACAAAATGGACGCCGATGGCCGGAAAGGGAAGGGCAAGGGGAGATGAGCAAGCCGGTAACGGCCGCTGAACAGGCAGTTGGAGCGTGTAATCCAACCCAGAACCGGTTCTTTATGCGTGTTGTAAAGCCGGTTCCCGGGTTAGCTGCCTTGTTGGAGTAAATGGCTGATTATCAGCAGAAAGAGGTAAAGGAAGAGGGAGTTAACAGTGTTAAGGGACGTTCTTTAGGGGTTAACGGGCTCTTTGGGAAGACTGGGCGGGGGAGGACTGACGAGTCGCTTTAATTCCCGCTGGAGCCGGCGGCGGAAAGCAAGCCCCAGGCCGCCATCGGCGATCAGACGGCGGTCACTGGTCCAGGCCCGGGCTTTGGCTACGCGCCGGAGCCGGCCGTAATCCATCAGCGTCAAGGCCATCCAGCCGTCCTCACAGGCACCGCTGGTTCGGTTGGTACCCGTGAGCGTATCGCCTTTGTGGCCGGTCTCAACGTTGAAGCCACCGACCGCCAAGGCGTCCGCCCGCCGAAAGGCGAAGTTGAAGCCCAGCACATTGATGATTTCGCGGTTCTTGTGGCGCATGCGGGCTGCGATATCGGTAAAAAACTCGTAGATCGTCAGCCAGAAGCGCGACCCGCTGCTGGGAACGAAAGAGTAGGAACCGTACGTGCAGCTGATGGCTTTCGTCTCCAGGGGCTTCACGAGCGCATCGACCCAGTAGGGCGGGTACAGGGAGTCGGAGTCGGCATTGACGACAAATCGCCCTTTGGCGGCCATCAGGCCCGCCTGCCGGGCGTGGGCGACACCCTGATCGGTAACAAAGATGGAGCGAACGCCGCAGGCATCGAGCAATTCCTGGGTCCGGTCCCTGGAGTTGTTATTGGCCACGATCAGCTCCATCCGGTACTGACTCCGCAGGGCCGAGAGGGAGGATAAGGTGCGCAGAATGTTTTTTTCCTCGTTGTAGGCCGGTACCACGATGGATACTTCCGGATCGGGCTCCTGGAAACGGGCCAGGTCTCGGCGAAGCTGCTCCAGCAGGGCAGGGTCCGGGTTGGATGCCCGCAGGTGCGGTCGCAGCCAGGCGGGTAAAACGAAGCGCGTGAAAAACATCAGTCTTGGGGTTACGGCAGGTATGAGTCAATAATCGTGCCTTATCGGCAAAAAAGCAACTAGCGTTGTCCGGTAGTTTGGCTGATCCAGCGGCGTCCGTTATAGGGCAAGCGCACGATTCGGGACCAATAAAGGCGGAGGGATTCAAAAAGCGGCACCCATTCGGCTTCAGATTGGGGTCGAAGCAGGAGGGAGGTTACCCCGTCGCGGTAAGCCTGCTGCACCAGCTGGGCATCGTCGCTGTCTGATAAAGCCAGAATCGGAACCTGGGTGAGGCGCGCTTCGTGTTTGAGCAGACTGACCTGGTCCCAGCTGCGCGGATCCTGGGCCAGCAGATTGACCAGGATCAGATCGGGCATGCGGGGATTGGCCGGCGGAGTCGACTCGATGACCGCCTCCATGACATGCGCCGGGTCAGCGGCAAACACGGTATGGTCGCTGAATCCGGTCTGGCGCATGAGTTCCTGAATGCGATGCTGTTCGTCGGTATCCGCTTCCACGACCAGAACGGTCAGGCGTTGATCTTCCATGTCTATCGAATTAAGCGTTAAAGGCGTTCTGTGGTCCGAATTAGCAGAGCTTCGCTGCTTTGCGCAATAGTTCGGCCGAATATTTACCGAATGCGCTTTCGCCCGGGAATCCTGCGCTGATTCCGGCCAAATGCTTTTAAATGCGCCATTTTTTTTGCATATTTGTACAATTAGGTGGCTTACTACGCTCTTTAACGTCATCTCATATTCTTTTTCCAAGACAACTTCCAGACAATGGCAGAAGAGACCAGTGACAACATTATTCCCATTAACATTGAGGACGAAATGCGGGGAGCCTACATCGATTATTCGATGTCGGTTATTATTTCGCGGGCGTTGCCCGATGTGCGGGATGGTCTGAAGCCGGTTCACCGGCGGGTACTGTTCGGTATGGCCGAACTGGGCGTGAATTACAACAAACCCTTCAAGAAATCAGCCCGTATCGTCGGGGAGGTGCTCGGTAAGTACCATCCCCACGGTGATAGCTCCGTCTATGATACCATGGTCCGGATGGCCCAGGACTGGTCGCTGCGCTATCCGCTCGTCGACGTTCAGGGGAACTTCGGCTCGGTAGACGGGGATTCGCCGGCCGCCATGCGGTATACCGAAGCCCGCCTGAAGCGGATCGCCGAGGAACTGCTGACCGATATCTACAAGGAAACGGTCGATTTCCAGCCCAACTTTGACGATTCCCTCGAGGAGCCTTCGGTCATGCCGGCCAAGCTGCCGAACCTGCTCCTGAACGGTTCTGCCGGTATTGCCGTCGGGATGGCCACCAACATGGCCCCCCATAACCTGACGGAAGTTGTCGATGGCATTGTGGCCTACATCCAGAATCCGGATATCACCATCGCCGAACTGATGGAATTCATTACGGCGCCGGACTTCCCGACGGGTGGAACGATTTACGGCTATTCCGGCGTACGCTCGGCCTACGAAACGGGCCGTGGCCGGGTGGTCATGCGGGCGAACGCGACCTTCGAAACCACCAAGACGGGGAAGGAGATGATCGTGGTGACCGAAATTCCGTACATGGTCAACAAGGCGGCCATGCTGGAGAAAACGGCCGCGCTCATCAACGAGAAGAAACTCGAAGGCATCTCGGCGATGCGCGATGAGTCGGACCGCGACGGCATGCGGATTGTTTACGAACTCAAGAAGGACGCCGTTGCCAACGTGGTCCTGAATAACCTCTACAAATTCACCCAGCTGCAGTCTTCGTTCGGGATTAACAACGTCGCGCTCGTCAAAGGGCGTCCGATGGTGCTTAACCTGAAGGACATGATCCGGTATTACGTGGAGCACCGCCAGGAGGTGGTCACCCGCCGGACGGTGTACGATCTGCGCGAAGCCGAGAAGCGGGCTCATATCCTGCAAGGGCTGCTGATTGCGCTGGATAACCTGGACGCGGTCATCAACCTGATCCGCAGTGCCCGGGATCCGGAAGCCGCCCGCAGCGGTCTGATCCAGCAGTTTGGCCTTTCGGATGCCCAGGCCAAAGCCATCCTGGATCTGCGTCTGCAGCGCCTGACGGGCCGGGAGCGCGATAAAATCATCGCCGAATACGAAGAACTGAGCCGGACCATTGCCGACCTGCGTGATATCCTGGCCAGCGAAGAACGCAAGCTGCAGATCATCCGCGACGAACTGACGGAACTGCGGCAGCGCTACGGCGACGCCCGCCGGACTCAGGTGATGCGCAACGTAGAAGGCGATATCGACGACCTCTCGCTGATTGCCGATGAGGACATGCTCATCACCATCTCCCACCAGGGCTACATCAAACGGACGCCCCTGGCCGAGTACCGGACCCAGAGCCGGGGCGGTGTGGGCTCCCGCGGCGTGGTGACGAAGGAAGACGACTTCCCGGAGCACCTCTTTACGGCAACCATGCACAACTACCTGCTGATCTTTACCCGGAAGGGTAAACTCTTCTGGCAGCGGGTGTACGAGATTCCGGAAGGCAGCAAAGCGGCTAAAGGCCGGCCAATCCAGAACCTGATCAATATCGAACCGGAAGATTCGATCCGGGCGGTGATTAACGTCAAGACGCTGGAAGACGCCGATTACATCAACAATAATTATATCGTGATGTGTACCGAGCACGGTACCATCAAAAAGACCCTGCTGGAAGCCTTCTCCCGTCCGCGGCAGAACGGCATCATTGCCATCACGGTCAACGAAGAGGAGGGAGACCGCCTGCTGAACGTCTGCCTCACCAACGGCGACAACGACATTGTGATTGCCTCCAGCCAGGGGAAAGCGGTTCGCTTCAACGAAAACCGGGTACGGCCCATGGGACGTACGGCGGCGGGCGTGAAAGGCATCGAACTTTCCGAGGAAGGCGACGATAAGGTTGTCGGGATGGTCTGCATCAGCCGGCCCGATGCCCAGTTGATGGTCGTTTCCGAGAAAGGTTTCGGGAAGCGTTCCGAGGTCGAGGAGTACCGCGTGACCAACCGGGGCGCCAAAGGGGTAGGAACCCTGAAGGTAACCGATAAGATCGGCCCGCTGGTAGCCGTCCTGGAAGTAACGGATTCCGACGATATGATGATTATCACCAAGGCGGGTACTGCCATCCGGATGCACATCGAGGAAGTGCGCCTGAGCGGCCGGAACACGCAGGGCGTACGGCTGATCAACCTGCGTGAAGGCGACGAAATTACGTCCGTAACGCAGATTGCCCGGGAAGAGGAAGAGACCGAAGTGAATGAAGCGCCGATGGCCGGAGCCGAGGAGGCAACATCCGATCCTGAAGCTTGATATTTGCCGAAAATATACGGTACTTTCCGGCACTTACGTTTATTAGTTTAACCAACAATTAACCCAACATGAAAAAAATCTCGTTCATCCTGTTGGCGAGCTTCTTAACAGCAGGTGCCTATGCTCAGCAGGGCGTCGATGCCGTGATGGAGCAGCAGTTCAAAAAGGACAAGGAAAAGAGCGATAAGGCCATAACCGAGGAGAAATCATCGGCTAAGGCTGCTACCTGGTTGAGCCGGGCAAAGACCTATCAGGAAATTGCGTCGAAGTATCTGAAACTGGATTCCAACGCCGCTACTGTTGCCTACGATGCCTATAAAAAGGCCATCGAACTCGATACGAAAGATGGCAAGCAGGGTAAAGCCGCCAAGGAAGCGCAGGAAGCGCTGAAAGGGCAGGGGCTCTACGCGGCTATGATGCAGGCAGGCGCCGCCAAATACCAGAACAAGAACTTCAAGGACGCTACCAAACTGATGGCAATGGCCGGTGAGATCATGCCGCAGGATACGACGGCGTCTCTTTACACGGCCATCAGCGCCCAGCAGGCAGGGGATCGGGCGATTGCTAAAGAGCAGTTCGAGCGTTACATCAATAACGGCGGTAAGGATCCCAGCGTGTTTTACTCCCTGACGTCGCTCTACCGGCAGGACAAGGAAGTAGACAAGGCACTGGCAACGCTGGACAAAGGCATCAAGGCTACCAACGGCAACAAGGACCTCGCCGCGGAACGCGTAAACGTCATGGTGCAGTCAGGTCGTACCGACGAAGCGATCCAGGGCATGCTGGCCATGGCGGAGAAAGATCCTGGCAACGCCAACAACTGGGTGTTTGTCGGTCAGCTTTACGACACCCAGGCCCAGAAAACCGCCGACGAGCTGCGCAAGATGACGGATGGCGCCAAGCGCGGTCAGACCGTTACGAAGCGACTGGCGGCCGATAAGGAAGCCCTGTCGGCCATGCAGGGTGAATTGACCCGCCTGAACGCCCGTGCGAAGAAAGAGCCCAAGAACGCTGACGTTAAGCGGCAGATTGCTTCGGTTACCCAGATGATCGCCGATAAGAAGACTGACATCGCCAGCACCGAAGAGGAGGTAAAGAACCTGGGTTCTTCACCGGCTGCTTCCGAAGATCAGATCGCTCAGCTGACTAAAAAGCAGACCAGCGACCGGGCTAAAGCCATGGAATACTACCAGCGCGCGATTCAGGCGGATGCCAATAACTACGATGCCAACTTTAACCTCGGGGTTATGTACTACAACGAGGCGGCGGAGTTGAACCGCACGGTCGGTAGCATGGACATGAAGGAATACCAGGCGAAAGGCAAGGAAGTGGAAGGTCGCGTTTGTGGTAAGTTTAAGAAAGCGCTGCCGTACTTCCAGAAGGCAAAGGCCGTGAAAGATTCCGAAGCGGATCTGAACGAGATCCTGGCAAACCTGGAGAATAACATCAAGCAGATGGAGGAAAAGAAAGTAACCTGCGTCACTGAATAAGGAGTAAAGAAATAGGCAACTCAAACCGGGTTGCCTATTTCTTTGAAAACACTAGTTAACATAATATAAATTATACAACAAGACTTTCGGAGGTTTTGTACCGGTATTTAGTAATGGTAATTCTCTGTAGGATAGCCTATTATATAATGTATGGTCGATCAGGAATTTACGGATTCACGTGAAACGTAAAAGGAATCCTTTAGCCCTGTAAACGAGCCATTTACTGTTGTCGCCGGCCGTGGAACATAACAAAGCCAGCTTACCTTCGTCCGTATGGACTGGTAAGCTGGCTTGCGTTCACTAGTAAGTGGACTTACTTGAAATAGAATGCGGAAGGCGCTATTTCGGCCCGTACTGAATCGATGACCGTACCGTTCGTCCCAAGGCGCAGCACGTAGCCCGCCTGTTTGAACGACGGGGTAATACCGGCATAGAGCTGTCCGCTGCGGGGATCGATCTCCAGCCCACTGATGATGCGGTTAAAGAATGGCTGCGTCGCCGGAATACTCGTATCATTGATCGAGAACCGGTAAACTTCCCCTTTCTGACGGAAGTTGTCGGCCGCGTCGTAAAAGCTGTATAGGAAATAAATGCTTCGTTTATCGGCGCTCATCCGCACGAGGCTGGGTGTTTTTTCCCGGTGGGTACCAACTTTCAGGCGCGCTTCGATCTGGCGGCTGGCAGGCTGAATGCGGTACATTTCGCCCGCGGCATACACCCAGATCTTGCCGTTGGCATCCAGGCCGATCGGTTCCGGGCTTGCTCCCAGGGTCAGCTGCGTCTTTACCTGGTCGGTAGCCGGATCCAGAATAAACAATGAGGATTGATCGGCTTCGTTGCCCAGCCAGATTTCATTGCCGGCCAGCAGCATCCGGCCCGCTCCTTTCATGGCCGGAATTTTCCGGCTCACCTTATTGGTGGCCAAATCCAGCACGGCTATATAGCCCGGGTTTTTGAAAAAATTCGCGAAATCCCCGGTCGCGTCCCAGCAGCTTACGTATACCTTATTTGCAGAAACCCGTACGGCCGAGCGGGGATTCTCGATATCCGGGGTTCCCAGAGAAGCCACGGACCGAAACGTCCGGGCGTCGACCAGCTCCAGCTTATCCTGCCCTGCCGTGCTGTTATCGACCAGTAACAAGCCTTTTCCATCGGCTTCGGTGTATTCCCGCAGGCCGCCCGTCAGCGAACGCTGGTTTACCCGGTTGAAAATGTCCGTGGACACTGTGCCTGTGGGGGAAATGAACGAAACGGTACCGTTATTGTCGAGAAAGTTGCCTGCATTGACGACCAGGACGCCCTGGTCGTACGGCTGGGTTTCCGGTTCATTGGGTTCACAGGAAATCAAAGAGAGCGCCGACCAGCACAGGCCCAGCGTAAGCAGTGTGTGTTTTTTCATGGGTGTCTTATTCATTCAGGTTGATTATGCATTGCATGGACAGGTTACGCCCGGGAAGCGCATTTCGCTTCACGCTCAGGTAAAGCACATCCAGGGCGTTGTTCAACTGCGCCTGTAGATGCCCACCCCAGCCCCGGTATTTCCAGCGGGATTCGAGAATGACGTTGGTCAGTACATACCCCCGCAGAAACTGGCTATTATCAAAGGTGATGTAGCGCCGGGAACTGGCCTGGTTCAAAACCGTCAGGCGCAGGGTTCGGTACTGCACAAAGGCGCCTAGCGTGCCCGTATGAAACGGTACGTAAGGCAACTGGCGGCCTATTACGTCCGAGGCGTACTGATTATAGGCCCGCTCCTGGGTGGATTTGGTGAAGGCGTACCGCAGGCTCAGTCCAGACTGCCACCGGGAGACCTGGTAGGTCAGGGAGGAATGCCATTCAAGACCGCGGGCCAGTACCTGCTGCAGGTTTTCAACGCGGTAATTCAGCTCCGGATTCCAGTAGGTCCAGTTCCGGATTCGGTTGCGGTAAACTGTGAGGTCGGTCGTCAGCGCCAGACGGGACGATGGATTCAGGCGGAGGCTCAAACCGGTTTCTGCATTGAGGCCGTTTTCGGGTTTGAGGTCCGGATTGCTAAGCTGGCGCCAGTAGCGTGCGTTGAGGGTCGGGACGCGGTAGCTGCGGGCAAGCGCCGACCGGAAGGTAAGCGTATGGTGTTTTTGTGACCAAAGCCTATAATCCAGCCCTACCGAGGGGGCCAGCGGCGGATCGAAGCGCGTAATAAATGCCTGACGGACGTTGGTCGAAAGCGAAAGCCTACGCCACTGGGTCTTTACCAATGCGTAGAGGTCTCCCCTGTTCTCCCGAATTCGGTCCAGGTCGTAACCATCCACCTGCGCGATATAGTGGCTTATTTCTCCACCCACCCGCAGGCGCAGTTCGGTTTCCTGACCTAAGATAAAAACAGATTCATATTCTGCCTTAGTAAGTAACCGGTCGGTTACAGAATGATCAGGAAGAGCCGTTGTGCCTTTGGAATAGTCAATCATATCCCGGATCCAGCCGGCGCGAAGGGTAAGAGCCTGGTTTTCATAGGTAGTCAGAAAGCGTGCGGACTGGGACCGGGTCTGCTCACGGCTGATCGGATCGTTAGGTAAGAGTACCTGGTCGTTTTCGGAGAGCCAGAGGTTGACGCCCCACTGCTGCTGGCGTGCGTTACGGAGAAACACATCCTGCCGAAAGCCGCGCTGTCCGGAAGAAGTGGCTTCCATGAAATAGTAACGCCGCTCCGTATACGGATAGCGGTTAGGCTGCCAAAACTGGTAGTAAAGCGAATGGGTTTCTAGTTGCCAGTCTTTCTTTCCGGGACTGGTGAAGCGAATACCGGCCAGCGACTGTCGGTTCCCAAAGCTGGCCAGTTGCCCGCCGAAACGGGTGTTAAGCCCAGGTTTGTCCCAATGAGGCTGCGTATTGAGCAGGATACTTGCCCCTACAGCCTCCGACCCGACGGTCGATCCGGATGAGCCAAACTGCACGGCAACGCGGTCCAGGGCCGCCACCGGCAGGCTCGAGAAGTCGGTCTGGCCGAGTGTAGGCTGGTTGATATTGATGCCGTTCCAGAGCACGGCCGTGTGATTGGCAGATGTTCCCCGGGCGGAAACGACGGATAACTGGCCGGAACCGTAGCTCCGGAACGAGAACGGAGTTTGAAAGGCCAGCAGATCCCCCAGCGACTGAAAACGGAACTGGGCCTGCGCCAGCGTATCGATACGCTGTACCATTTGCCCCGCGCTGAATCGCTCCGGGACGCTGCTCCGTATGGTAATTGTGGGTAAGGTACGTCCGGGGTCCTGTGCCGACAGCGGGAATGCCAAAAATTGGCTTCCCCAGCCGATCAACAGCGTCCTGGAGACCAATGGCCAGTTAATGTTCAACTTCGTAGGTCTTGTAAGCCTGTGCACCAACTGCCTGCTCCCGGGCAATTTGTACCATACTATAACCGGCAGGTCTCCTGGCTTGTCTACTGACTTCGGCCTTCCCGTGCTGGCAGGGCCAGAACAGTGGCAAGAGGTGGAAGTCAGCCTTGGAAAGACTTACAGTTGCGGGGACAGCACAGGCTTGCACCTGTTTCCCTATTAAGCCCACGTTGAACGCATGGATCGATCAACAGGCACCGGTTACTCCAGGACGAAGGTAACCAATTTTCGGCCAATTCAGGCGGGCGAGTAATCCTTAAATGTCCCGTCCGTGTAAAAAATGAGGATCCGCTCAATGGCCTTGGCTGCGGTGGGGCTACCAGGGCTTGGTTCGTCCTTAGGTTGGGGCGCCGGAGCAGCGGCGATTTCCGGAGGAGAACTGGCTTTTGGCGATGCTACAGCCGTTTCCATCGGTAAACGAGCCTTAGGAGCAGCTACCGTTTCGTCTTCTTCCAGAATCCAATCGTAACCCAGATCCGGAAATCGCCGAATGATTTTTTGAATAATGTCAAAGCTGGGCCGGTTCCGTCCGGAAAGGATGTGCGAAATACTGGATCGTTGGACGCCAATCTCGTCGGCAAAATGAGAAGGGCTTAAGTTCTTGTCTTTCAGTATCTGTTTAATCTTGTCATTAATATGCATATACATTCGGCAATTGAAGTTAGTGCAAATGTAAATTTATTTATGTAACAAGCCAACTGTTTACAAGTATACATTGTAACTATTCACAAACTTATATAGTTGCTTGGTTGTAGGATGTAAAAAAGGCCAGCTTACATCTGTAAACCGGCCTTTGTTGTATTTGTTAGAAAGCTAGCGCAATAACTGCCTCCGGGAATTACACCGTTACGTTGTTTTCCCGGAGCGCATCGTTGAGGGAAGTCTTCAAATCTGTGGATTCTTTACGCTTTCCGATGATGAGCGCACAGGGCACCTGGTACGTCCCGGCGGGAAAGGTTTTAGGAATACTGCCCGGAATAACGACCGAATTGGCCGGAACGATACCCCGGTATTCAACCGGCTCCTCTCCGGTTACGTCGATGATGCGGGAGCTGCCCGTAATGGTAACGCCGGCACCCAGGACGGCCCGCTTTCCGATACGGGCCCCTTCCACAACTATGCAGCGTGAACCGATAAACGCCCCATCTTCCACGATGACGGGAGCAGCCTGGGGAGGCTCCAAAACGCCCCCGATTCCGACTCCCCCACTGAGGTGGACGTCCTTCCCGATCTGGGCACAGCTGCCAACGGTAGCCCAGGTATCCACCATCGTCCGTTCGTCCACGTACGCTCCGATATTAACGTACGATGGCATAAGGATTGCCCCTGGCGCAATATAGGCCCCATACCGGGCGACGGCCGCAGGAACCACCCGAACGCCGCGTTGCTGGTAGCCTCGTTTCAGTGGAATTTTGTCGTTGAACTCTAAAATGCCGACTTCATGCGTACTCATCTGCTGGGAAACAAAATAAAGCAGTATGGCTTTTTTTACCCACTCGTTAACGGTCCAGCCCTCTCCCCCGTTCGGCTCCGCCACGCGGATCTGACCTTGGTCTAACTGATCGATAATTTCACGAATCGCTCTCAGGGAATCGTCTGACTTGAGAAACTCGCGATTTTCCCAGCACGATTCGATCAACTGCTGTTGTGTCATAAGTGAAAAAAACTAGATAAAGATAAAGTTTGGTATTGGCTTCCTAACGTGCTCATATACTTTACGTTAGGGTATTAAAGAAAATTTTATTTTGTCAGGGATAATACAAGGGCGAGTTTAGCCGTGTTCAATAGCACAACTATTGACGAGGCACTTGATCAGGATTAAAGTTCTTCCTGATCACCTGAGTCATCGTCCTAGAGCCAGGGAATAAAGGCTCTACTGCAGGAAATTTGTGGTTGAGCTTAGGCATTAATAGTTTGGAATGTTCCTGGCAGTGTGGCTTTGTGTGGAATTGGTTGCCTGGCTTCTTATCGATTCTAACCAACCGTGATCGCTCGATCAGGAGTTTGGTCTGGAGGCTTCTTAATATATATGTGTGGCAACTTTCAGGATCATGCCGAGTAGCTGCCTCTTATCCCTGTTTTGTGGATAGGTTATTTTGGCTTTCTGGTCAAGATGTGGCCAATGGACTCAACGTTCAGGGAATGGTGTTAACAGCTAAGCCTCCTATAATATTCCTTTAAGACATCTACTTACAGGTTTTTAAATCCAATGTGTTCGTTTCTGATACTGGTTTAGCTTAATTCTATGAAAGCTTAATGGTATAAAGGAAGACCGTATAAATAAGGCAGTTTAATGATCGTTCTTGTTAGGCCTGGCCCCTGCTCTTAGATTATACAGTCAAATATAAGACATACCTAAGAATAAAAGGTGGATTTAGTTTAAAAATTTAGTAATATATGATCTTAATACTATTAATATTAGTTTTATAAAGCAAAATGGTTAGTAAATTGCTAACAATTATAACATAATTAGGACAAAATACTAATGGTAGTACTCATTTGCTAAATACCTATTACTAAATTACTAATACTAATCCCTCCTTTATACTTTAGAATTCTATTTTTATTCAAACCCACATACCTTAAATTTGCGCCTGTCACATAATTTCTACTGAACTATGAGCAAAATACGAGTAGCCATTAATGGCTTTGGGCGTATCGGCCGTCTTTCTTTCCGCCGTTTATTGGAGAAGGAAAACATTGAAGTGATCGCTATCAATGATTTAACCGATAACGCTACACTCGCCCACCTCCTTAAATACGATTCTATCCACGGCCGTTTTAACGGTACTGTATCTTCTGATAGCGAATCGATCACGGTTAATGGTGTTCGAATCAACGCTTACGCTGAACGCGATCCTAAAAACCTCCCCTGGGGCACACTGAACTGCGACGTAGTATTGGAATCTACCGGCCGCTTCGTTGATGAGGCAGGCGCAGGAATGCATCTCCAGGCTGGCGCCAAGAAAGTCGTTATTTCGGCTCCTGCGAAAGGCAATATTCCAACAGTAGTACTTGGTGTAAATGACGACACGCTGACGGGCTCTGAAACCATCATCTCCAATGCGTCCTGCACTACGAATTGCCTGGCACCGATGGCAAAGATCCTGGATGATACATTCGGTATTGAAAAGGGATACATGACGACGATTCACGCCTATACGGCTGATCAAAATCTCCAGGACGCTCCTCACTCCGATCTTCGACGGGCACGGGCGGCTGCACTCTCGATCGTCCCGACGTCGACCGGCGCTGCTAAAGCCGTTGGTTTAGTACTGCCGCACCTGAAAGGTAAACTGGACGGAAACGCCATGCGCGTACCCGTCCCGGATGGGTCGCTGACTGACTTAACGGTCGTTCTGAAGCGCGAAGCTTCTGTTGACGAAATTAACAACGCCCTGAAGGCGGCTTCTGAGGGTCCGCTAAAAGGCATCCTGGAATATGCGGTCGATGAGCTGGTCTCTACGGATATCGTTGGCAATCCCCACTCCTGCATCTTCGATTCCAAGCTGACTACGGTTAACGGGAATCTGGCGAAAGTAGTTGGCTGGTACGATAACGAATACGGCTACTCCAGCCGGGTGGCTGACCTGATTGCGAAGCTGTTCTAAGCAGGATTAATCAGATTCTAACGGAAAGGCGGCCTATACAGCCGCCTTTCTGCATTGTAAGTACTTGATAGAGAAACCTTTATTGTAGAATATCTCTTCGTATTTGGTCTTTATACCCAGGTGGATCTGGTTCAGGTTAGAGGCGTAGAGATCCTCAGTTTCCTGAAAATCAATAAAGCCGAACGCGCGGAGCGTCTCCTGGCTGTACACAAAGAATTCGGTATTGTCCGTCTTAAGATGCAGCGTACCGCCAGGCCGCAAAAGGGAAGCATAGACTTCCAGGAAACGAGGATTCGTTAAGCGGTTTTTTTCCTGTTTAGCCCTTGGCTGCGGGTCCGGAAAGGTGATCCAGATCTCACTGACTTCCCCGGTTTCGAAGAATTCTCCCAGCCGCTGTATATCTGTCCGGAGAAAGGCTACGTTGGCAAGACCTAGCGAAAGCGCCTGCTGGCTGCCCCGGGCGATGCGGTCCCCTTTACGGTCGACCCCCACGAAATTCCGGTTCGGGTAATGCGAACCAAGCCCCACGGTATATTCACCTTTGCCACAGGCCAGTTCGAGGACAATTGGATTTGGGGCCGGGAAAAAGTCTTGGTTCCAGCGTCCCCGTATGGTTGAAAAGAGCGGTTTTCCTTCTTCAATTACATTCGGGCTTTGCCGATTCTGCTCAAAGCGAGCTAATTTTCGTCTACTCACGTTTGCTTAAATTCCGTCTAACTCAGCTACCAGGTAGGTACTCCCGGTAACTATAATGCCATCCTGGGCAGTGGCCTTCGCCCTTGCTGCCTGCAGGGCCGTATTCACATCTGGAAAAATGCCCCCCTTCAACCCATACTCCGAGGCTTTAGCAGCGAGTTCAGCAGCGGGCAGCGCCCTTGGTAAAGAAGGCTGACAAAAATAATAGAAATGAGACGCTGAAAACAGCGCAAGAACCCGGTCTACATCTTTATCGGCTACCATACCGATCACCCAGTGAACCCGCGAAAAATGGCGTTTACTGGCAGCAGCAACCACCTCCTGAATGCCCGGTTCATTATGAGCTGTATCACATACCGTAAATGGCTCGTTTTGCAGCACCTGCCAGCGACCCTTTAACCCCGTCAGCCTGGAAACCTGCTGAAGACCCTGAACTATATGGCTCCTACTCACAGGTAGCGCCGAATGAACTACCTCCAACGCAGCCAGCACGCCGCATAGATTCCTGGACTGATAGGGACCCAACAAATCCAGGGTTACATCTCCCCAATATTGCGCATCCCGACTTACTGAATACTGATTGCTGATATCGCTGGCGGCCGTTTGGGTAACCGTCCAATGATCGGAAGCAAACCGAAGCAAACTATTCTGCTGAAGCGCCTGCTGCTCAAATACCGGGGCAGTTTCCCCATCCCGCTCCCTGACAATGACAGGAACGCCCCCCTTGATAATTCCAGCTTTTTCGGAAGCAATCGCCGGTAGCGTATCGCCCAGCAAATCGCTATGGTCCCAACCGATATTGGTAATGAGGGAAACCAGGGGTGTAATGATGTTGGTAGAATCCAGACGTCCTCCCAGGCCAACCTCGATGATGGCCACATCAACCTGCTGGCGGGCTAAGAAATCGTAGGCTAGGGCAACGGTAATTTCAAAAAAGGAAGGCTGCACCCGATCAATGAGGGCCTGGTGCTCCGTCACGAAACCGGCAACTTCCTCATCGGAAATCGGCAGTCCGTTAATCCGGATTCGCTCGGTAAAGCTCTTTAAATGCGGAGAAGTGTAGAGGCCCGTCTTATAGCCGGCCGACTGCAGGACAGAAGCCAGCATGTGGGAGGAACTTCCTTTACCGTTTGTCCCTCCTACATGAATGCTTCGAAACTGATGCTGGGGATTACCGAGGGCAGCACACAACTGCTCGATATTGCCCAAACCAGGTTTAATGGCTTTAGCCCCGATACGGTGGAAAACAGGAAGCCGGTCGTAGAGGTACGCGACCGCGTCCGAATAAGTCATTCAGGGCAATTATTTGGATTTAATGATAAAGGTAAGCGTACCGGTAGACACCGGGGGCGTTACCGAAGACTTCGGTATAAGCCGGATGCGCTGAACAGCCCGCTTATACACCTCAACAACTGCCGCGCTGACCGTCGTTTCCATGGTTCGAACCGAGAGGATATCGCCCCGATCATCCACCTTGATCTGAAAGACGATCTTTCCCGTTTCGTCAGAATCATCGTTCACCTGGGGCCGGGAACCGAGTCCCCAACCCGACACGTTCAGGGCCACGCCCGTAGCGGCCCCCCCCGGCTTACCGTACAGGCTCTTGGCATCGATATTGCCTTCCGGATTGCCTTTATCGCCTACACCGCGGGCGTCGTCACCATTATTGTTCCCACCCGTTCCGGAAGCACTGCCTGTCGTGCCATTCGAACCCGAGGCAGAACCTGATTTCTTGAACAGAGAAGACTGATCGATCTTGGGTTCAGGTTTGGGCGCTGGCTCAGTCCGGACCGGGGCTGGTGTAGGTGCCGGGGTCCGCGATACGGTCTTTTTGGGCTCCGGGATCTCCGGTGCACTAACCGGACTTTCGACCTTGCTGGTAATATCCGGTTTTTCAACAGGCGTTTTGCTTGGCCGGGCGTCTTCTACTTTCGGCCTGGGCGGCGTCGGCGTCCGTTCGACCCGGGGTGTTGACGTAACCCGGTTCACTTTGTTTTCGGCCGGACGAACGTCAACCGGATTAGGCGAGTCACTCGCCCGGTTGTAAGTCTGGATATTGCCGCTACCCACCTGATCCGTGCCAAAGTTCACCTCAATGAATTCAATCGGCGGCGGCTGGGGTATGGATTGGGAAAGCGTGATGAACAGCAGTAAAAAAACCAGCATCGTACAGATAGCAAAGGCGCCTGCCAGTGCCGGTACCTGGTATTCATTTTCGTTATCCAGCGAAATCCGATTCATAATGCTGCTGTCTGTTTTGACAATTAACGTTGCCTCCCGCCCAGGGTATTGTTTTAGGAGGGCAAAAATAAAACGAATCCGGCCCCTTTCGGGTTCAACACAAAAAAAGCAGCCCGAAAGCTGCTTTTACCTATATCGTCATTGGATTTCACTTCAGTGCGCAAAGCCAGGCCTGAACTCCCGTGAGCTCACTGACTTCCCCCATAGCCGCCACCGCTTCGGAGCGCTTCAGGGTACCCACCGCGGCTACTTTGATCAGCTCACCTTCCTTAATCGGGAGAATAAAGGCTTGCTCGTATCCTTTCCGCTTTAGCTGACGCTGAAACTTCCGGGCGTTTTTCTGGCTGGCAAAGCTGCCCGCAACCAGGGCATACCGCCACTGGGGCTCCTCCGTATCGGCTTTCTTTACTTCAGCTTTAGGATCAGCCTGCGGCAGGACGGTTTTGGCTACTGCAACATTCTCTTCCGGGGCCGGCACCGGCTGGGCTGCCACTACCGGTGTGGCCTGCAGTGCAGCTTCAACCTGGACCGGCTTAGGGGCAGCCATTAGTTTAGTAGCCGGACGGGTAGCTTTTTCAGGGCTGGAAGGCATGGTCCAGACCAGATCGAAGGGATTCAGGCTACTCAGGAGTTGACCAGGAACGCGCGACACGGTCAGGAAACTCATCAATCCCACTGACCCGATCAGGGCAATGGCTGCTGCCCAGCCCCAGTACTGACGACGGGTTGTAGCAGGGTGTTCGATGACCGGTTCCGATTCCAGCGTTTCAGCCTCAACCAGCAGGGGTTCCTGCGGTTTAGGTACAGGCATTTCGACGACCACCTCCACCGGCTTGGCCATGGTGACCGAAACCGGCTGCATGCCGTAGGACTCTCCGTAAAAATTATGGCGCAGCTCCGGGTCGAACTGCAGTTTTTTCTCCTGATTTTCCGTGAATAAGCCTACGCCTTCTACCGAAAAGCTCCCTGTTTCCCGAACCTGTGCTTTAAGCTGTTCAACAAAGGTGCGGATACCCTGCTGGACCTCTTCCCGCGTCAGCTCCTCGTGAAGCATCATGTAGCTGGTCAGCAACCCATCATCCAGGCGCAGGGCCTCATTGAAGGCTACCTTTTTACGGGGAGGCAGGTACGATCCCGTCTGCTCTGAGTACATGGCCGGCAGGTAGTGCAGGATAAACCCGCCCAGTTCCGGAACAACGATGCAATCATACTGATAAAGCAGCTTCTTGAGGTAGACGGGTACGGGTACCATGGGGATCAGGGTTTTGGACCTCAAAATGAGTAGGACAATCCTCCGAGAAAATTAAGGCCTTGTTGCGGATAATACAAGTAGCGCTGGTAGTTGCGCCCCAAAATATTATTTATCGATACAAAGGCCGAAACCTGCTTACCCAGAAAATAGTCGATTTTCAGATTGAGATCCCAGATGGCGGGCAAAGATACAACTTCCCCCGATATAAAATTGGCCCCCTTGAGCCCTCCGTAATGGTAAAGGTCGGTCGTAACAAACAACTTCTTATTTACGATCAGCGAATTAGACCAGGTAGCCACCGTTCTGGGCCGATGCCAGGCTTCCCGGAGCCGGCTGAGGCTGTAATCGTATACCTCTACCTTCAGCCCTGACCGAAACAGATCCTTGTACAGGTAACCGAGCTGACCGGAAACCGTTAGTACATTGGAGACCCCACCGTCGTACAGCACGAAGAATCGGGTCGTGTCCGTCCAGGCATTATTAAAGGTAGCGAAGTTCCGGTACCGGGCGTAGGATACTTTCCCCTCGTAACTAAAGCCGCCACCCAGATTGCCTTTGGAGCCTCCGTAGATATCCAGCAGCTTCTCGGTATTGGCCAGGACGACATTGGGCGAAAGCCACCGGTTTTCCCGCAGCAGACTCTGTAGCGTGTTCCGTTGAATATCGCCATTTACCCCTCCGTAGAAATGAATGCTGCCCGCCGGCACTACATCGATGTCCAAAACCGGAAAAGCCCGCGTATTGTTGCTATTCAGCCGCTTATCGGTTTCGTTAACAGCGTTAACCCCGGCAGTAATCGTCAGAAACGAGTTGGAAAACTTAAACGTAGGCTTTACTCGGAACAGATTGCGGTTATCAACCAGTGCGTCCGTCCGCTGGGTAACATAAGCGTCGGCTGCTACCAGTGCCACCAGCTTTTCGGTAATCCCCACGGACCCATTGAAGTTCGTCGCCCAGTCAACCTCCGCAGCGTTGAAGCGGTCGCGGAGCGAACTGACTCCGGTCTTCAGCGAGTAGTCAATGTTATTGGTCGGGTCGACATTTTCGATACCCAGCCGGACCTGCGAGGTGTTCAGCCGCTGCCGGATGGACTCCCGGTCGATGGTTTCGCCGGGTCGATAGCCGTAGAAGAAATAACCGTCCCGTTCGTACCCCAGTTGGGCCGTCAGCTTCATCTGCGAGGTCAGGTAGCTGCCGTTGAGCCGGAGCCGGCTGTTGCTCTGGGCGGAATTTTTGCCGTCGACCGGCCCGATGGACGAAGACAGGTGGCGAAAGGATCCGTCGACGACCACATTATCCTGTACCTTTCCACTACCAAAGGCCTCCCCGTAAAACGAACCGAAATTACCGGCGCCGACCTTCACAAAGTTGTTGAAAAGCGGCTGGTCCTCGGCCGTACCCAACTCGACCGGACGGGCTACCGGAGAAAGCCGCGCTTCGCCAACCACCAGCGGCCGTTCGATGAATTCGTAGGTAAGCTTGCGGGCTTCGGTGGTCTGCTTGGGAGCAGGAATTTTCTGGAAGACCCGGTTAGCCGCCGGCAATTCGATCCGCCGGTTCTTTTCAATGGTAATTTCCTGGCTTTCTACCTCCCCTTCGCGCGGTGTGGTCCCGGGACGCTGCTGCGCCCGGAGATCGGGCGAAAGCATCCAGAGCGTTCCGTAGAGAATCGTCAGACAAGCCGAACGAACGGGTGAACAAGCGATATACGACATACGATTGGTAAGAAGCGGTTAATGAGTGGGTCGGACTTAATTACGGGTTTCCAGGGCGCTGAGCTTTCGTTTGGCTTCGCTGACAATCTCCGTATTCTCGGCATTTTCGATGATCGAGTTCAGGACCGCTTTCGCCTGGGCTATTTCGTTCAGTGCTACGTTATTATCCGCCACCAGCAAAAAGGCTTTTCCCTTCCAGTACTCCTGCTCGGTAATTTCCGAGTTAAAGCGCAGCAGGGTCTGGACCGACTCCCGGAATTTTTTGGACTTGTACTGCGCTTCCCCGATCAGATACAGGGCCTCAGCGCCGGACTCGTCTCTGGCCAGCCGGATGGTCTTTTCGAACTCCTCGATCGCTTTCGGGTATTCATTCCGGGCGAGCGCTACTTTTCCGAGCATCAGCTGAGCCCGGTTGGGAGCACCCGGGACAATACTGCCGGTGGTAAGTACCTCCCGGGCGTACACCTGGGTGGAATCGTACCGGTTCATGGCAAAATAGGTATCCATCAGGCCCAGATTCGCCGTGATCTGATCGGTTTTGCTGTTGGATTGGGCCAAGACGGTCTGGTAGTTGCGAACGGCCCGCGGGAAATTCTTCTGCGCCCGCTCCAGTTCAGCTGCGCGGCCCGCCGCCCGGACCGTGAAGTCCGACCGGGGATCGTTGACCACCTGGTAGTAGTACTGAAGCGCCCGGGCCGGGTCGCCGCTCCGGTTGTAGGCATCGCCCAGGTAATAGCGACCCTCGGATACAAGCGGACTGTTGGGGTTTTCCTGCAGGAAGCGTTGCAGGGCCTCAATCGCCTGAGTGTACTTCTCGTTAAAATATAGGCTTTTAGCGTTCTCGAACTCAACTTTTTGTATATCCGAACTCCCGGGGTTTGACCGCTTGTACTGGGAAAGCACAGAACTGAATTCTTCCGGTCGACCGGCATCGCTGAGTGCATTCTGAAGGCCGATCAGGGCGCTGGCGGCTGCCGGACTCGTTCCGTACTGGTCCAGGATACGCCGGTAGTCCTGAATGGCCTGATCATAATTCTGGACGTTGCTGGAAGCCGTAGCGCGCTTAAGCAATGCCGAAGGTACCAGCGTGCTTTGTGGCTTTTCGGTCAGGAAACGGCCAAAGCCACGGATCGCCTGCTGATAAGCCCCCCGCTCAAAATCGGTATTGGCCGACTGAAACAGCGCATCGTCCGCAAACCGGGAGTTCGGATAGCGACTGACCACCTGTTCGAAAAGCGCTTTCGCCTCTGCGTCCCGATCCTGGAAGGCCAGGATCAGCCCTTTCTGGTAGGTGGCGTAATCCTTGTCGATCCGCCCCTGGGCAATGGCCTGGTCGTAGTACCGAATGGCTTCGCTGTAGTTCTTGGTGGCGAAGTAGCTGTTGGCAACCCGAACCGTGGCGTCCTCCAGCAACTGGGCGTCCCCGTTACGGCCTGCCCGCGAGATGAAGTCCCGGAAAAAGGTCGCCGCCCGGCTGTAATCCTTTTTATTATAATAGGCATAGCCGAGGGCGTAAAGACTCCGCAGCTGCAGATCAGCAGGCCCCGAACGCATCACCTGATTGTAAACCGGAATGGCATCGTCGTACCGCTTCTGCATCGAATGCGACTCCGCTTTGAAGAACTGGGCCTGGTTGCGCAACTCGGGATCGACCGGGTACTGCAGCGATTTGTCGAAATTCACCACCGCCGATGGAAAGCGCTCGGCATTGTAATCGTTAACGGCCTGGTTATAGGTAAGCCGCTGGTAGGAAGCATTGATCCGTGGGGTGCGGCGCTTGAGGCTTTCCAGGTAAGCAATGGCCCCGGCATAATCGTTGGACGACAGATAGGCCTCGCTGAGCAGTTCATTCGCTTCGTTCTCGAACCGACTTTCCGGGTATCGCCGGATGAACTCCGTCAATTCCTTCACTGCCGCGGACCCATTGTTGAGATCCAGTTGCAGCTTGGCGTGGTTGAATGCGGATTCTTCTTGAACGGTTTTGTTGAACGGAAGGCGGGCAGCCAGGTCAAAGGCGTTCAGCGCACTGGTCGGGTTGTTGGTCTGCAGGTAACTTACCCCCAGCCGGTAAGAGGCGTACTGGGCGACGGTATCTTTTCCGGCAGCCACATTCTTCAGCGCTACAATGGCTTCCGGATAGGCCTTGTTTCGGTATAAGGCATCTCCGTACCGAAATTGAACCGGCTCCGGCATGCTTTTCCCTTTTACGGTGGCGTACTGCCGGTAGTAAGTGGCGGCTTTGGCGTAATCACCTTTATTATAATAGACCTCTCCGGTATAAAGCGCCAGTTCCGCTACAGAAGCCAGGTTCGCCCGGCTGCGGGCCAGGATGGGTTGAGCATAGGCCAGAAGCTCGTCCTGCCGACCGGTCTTGTAGAGCGACTGGACAATCCAGTTCGGCACTTCATTCTGGTAGTCGGGGTGCTTCTCCACGCGGCGAAAATCCGCCAGCGCCTCGCCGAAATTCCCATTCCGGAACTGAATCGTTCCCGCATAGTACGAAGCGGCGGCCGATTGTTCCAGCCCCGTATCCTGTTTGATGGCATTCAGAAGGGGAAGCGCCCGGGCGTAATCCTGTTTGCTGTAATACGCCATGGCCAACAGGTATTTGTTCTGCGCCTGCCGGTAGTAGTTCTGGTTCTGGCCGACAGCCTTTTCCAGAAACGTAATCGCCTTGTCGAACTCCTGTTTATTGAAATAGTATTCCCCCAGGTTCCCGTACAGCTCGCCTGCCTTGGGATGTTCCCGGTGGTTTTTTACGAAACGGTCCACCTGCACTTCGGCCTCCGGCAAATCGAGGTAGAGTCCCGACAGGGCCAGGTAGTATTCTGCCGCCACCGCATTGGCGTCGTTGGTGCTGAGCATATCCCGCCGATTCAGCAAATACTGCTGAAATTCCTGGCGGGCCGCTGCATAATTATTTTTCTCAAACCATTCGATGCCATTGCGGTAATGGAGATCCGGTTCCGTGTAACTGAGCGTTCGCTGGGCGAAGAGAGAGAGGGGTAGCGAACAGCCCAAAGTAATGACGGTAAGCCGAATAGCCTGACCCAGGACAGACGATTGCATAGAATAGATTTAACGGTGAACAGGTTAGGTGAAGGCCGCGTCGGCGTGGTGCAATTTCCGGACGGCGGCCAGTTTGGTAATCCGTCGGAAGGTACCTACTTTCGTACCGAATAAAAGCAGTTTCCGACTCGTTAAAAACGAAAGTAAGGCCTTTTCCGTATGAAAAAAACAACCGTCCTGCTGTTTTTATGCTGGACCATCGCTTGTCGGGTGCTGGCAGATTCCCCCCTGCTGGCCCCAACGGCACCTATATCGTATACCCTTTCCATGCCCCAGCCCCAGACCCACTATTTCGAAGTGGCGATGGAACTCAGCGGCATTGACCAGGCCACCAATCTGCGCAAGAACGGCTACGTGGACGTTAAAATGCCCGTCTGGACGCCGGGCTCCTACCTCATCCGGGAATACGCCAAAAACGTGGAAGGCTTCCGGGCCACCGCCGGCGGTCAGCCCGCCCGGAGTGAGAAGATTCGCAAAAACACCTGGCGCGTTTATGCCAGCCAGGAACCCATCCGGATAACCTATAAAGTATACGCGTACGAGTTAACGGTCCGTACCAGTTTCCTAGACGAGAGCCACGGCTACCTCAACGGGGCCAGCATATTTCTCTACGTCGACCCCCTGCGCAATCAGCCGCATCGCCTGGTAGTAAATCCGTTTAAAGACTGGAAAAAAATCGCCACAGGTCTGGCCCGTGTCGAGGGGGAAGCCAATACCTTTCTTGCCCCTGACTACGATATCCTAGTGGACAGCCCCCTGGAGATTGGCAACCACCGCTCCTTTACCTTTACCGCCGCCGGTATTCCGCACGAGGTGGCGATGTACGGGGAGACGACCTACGACGAGAAACGGCTGGCCGACGATCTCAAACGCGTCTGCGAAGCGGCCACCTCGGTCTTTGGTGAACACCCCTGCAAAGACTACACCTTTATCGTACACCATACCCCGAACGGTGGCGGCGGGCTGGAGCACTTAAACTCCACCACCCTCCAGGTAACCCGGAACGCCTACCAGTCCGCCTCCAGTTACCAGAGCTTCCTTAGCCTGGCAGCCCACGAGTATTTTCACCTTTGGAACGTCAAACGGATTCGTCCCAAGCAGCTCGGACCCTTCGATTACGAAAACGAAAACTACACCAACCTGCTTTGGGTGGCTGAAGGCATTACCTCGTTCTACCAAAATTACCTGCTACGCCGGGCAGGCCTGATGACGGCCGATCAATACGTAAAGTCTTTTTCGGGAGGGATCACGGGTATCGAGAACCAGCCGGGTAACCGGGTCCAGTCGGTGGCCGAAGCCAGCATGGACGCCTGGATCAAATACTACCGTCCCAACGAGAATTCGATCAACAGTGAGATTTCCTATTACAGCAAAGGCGCAGTCCTGGGTGGGCTGCTGAACCTGGCCATTCTGTCGGCAAGTAACGGCCAGCGGAATCTTGACGACGTCATGCGCCTGCTCTGGGATGAATACTACAAAAAGCAGAAGCGGGGATTCACCGACCAGGAGTTTCAGAAAGCCGTCGAGCAGGTTGCCGGCCAGAAAATGGACGACTTCTTCACCCGTTATGTATACGGTACGGACGCGATCGATTATAACAAATACTTCGCGCCGGTGGGGCTCGAACTGGTCGACTTGAGCGGTGCGAAGAACGATGCCTTCCTGGGTGCGGCCGGCCGGTCAGCCGATGGGAAGTTCGTGGTCACTTCGGTTCGGCGGGACTCGCCCGCCTGGAAGGATGGCATCAACGTCAATGACGAAATCGTTAGTCTGAACGGCGTTCGGGTTGGGGCCGATCTCAACGCCGCCCTGACTGGGTTCAAACCCGGCCAAACGATTGAGGTGCTCATCAACCGCGGCGGGCTCATGAAAAAGATCAGCACCCAGCTGATCGGTAATCCACTAGGCAACTTCCAGCTCATGCCGGTTGCCAACCAGACACCGCAGCAGCGAACGCTCTATAATCGCTGGCTGTATCTCAGCAATACCTAACCGAAAGCCCGCCCCTCCCGGCGGGCTTTTTTACATGACCTCGTTCCGGGTGGCACTTCTCATCAGGTCTTCGTGCATCGCCCGAAAGCGGCCGGCCACGCTTTCGAGGAACGGCTCGTCGAGCAACTGGACGACCTCGTTCTCCGACAACACATCCAGTTCGCTTACTTTATAGGTCTGCTCGTAGAACCCGATTTCGATCTTTACAATGTACTTCCCGTTCCAGGCGTAAAGCCCAATTTTAAACTGGCCGTGGGGGATATCCCGAATGTACCGCATGAGCAAAAAGCTAACAGTGTTAGAAAAAGCTGTTGCCAGTAAAAATAGTGTTTTGCGTCGGGATACGAGGCAATTTTTTGTTGCTTTGCGGAATGAAGACTACGCTTCAAATCGCGGCGCTGCTTTGGGTGCTGGCGGCCGTTAGCTGTTCAGATACGAGTCAGGAGGATGCGGTTCGTTTTTTCCAGCGGGGCAACCTAACCTATAAGACCGGAGAATACCGGGAAGCGATTCGCTTTTATACCGAGGCCATCGGGAAGCAGGCCGATTTTGCTGACGCCTTCAATAACCGCGGACTGGCCAAATACCGGATTGGTGATGCGGCCGGCGCCCTGGCGGATTACAACCAGGCCATTGAACTGGACCCCGACTTTGCGGAAGCCTATTTTAACCGGGCGGAGGTTCTCCTCGACCAGAAGGATTTTTCGGGAAGCTCGGCGGATCTGTCGCGCATTGCCAAGGTTTACCAGGATTCAACCTATTACCATGTGCGGCTCGGCGACCTGGGGCTGGCCCAGGGAAATCTGTCGGCTGCTCAAAGCGCCTACAATAAAGCGTTGCTGCTGGACGCCCGGAATGCCGATGCCTTAACCAACCGGGGCGTTCTGGCTTTTCAACAGAAGCAGTACGACCTGGCCCGGGCAGATTTTGAGAAGGCAGTCCAGTTGAATCCGAAACTGGATTTTGCCCTCAATAACCTTAGCCTGCTTCGGACCCGGGAAGGTCGCTACGACGAAGCCCTTCAACTGATCGATCAGGCGCTCCGGCTTAATCCCACGCAACCCTACTATTTAAATAATAAAGGGTTTGTGCTCCTTCAGTTAAACCAGGATGCCGAAGCCCTCACCTTCATCCGCCGTTCCCTGAAAGCGGACGAGACCAACGCCTGGGCGTACCGGAACCTGGGCATCCATGCCCTGAAACAAGGACAGAATCGGGAAGCGCTGGCCGCTTTCCTGAATGCCGAGCGGCTGGACCCATCGGTCGAGAACCTCTACGGTTACCTCGGCCAGGCCCACCAGGCCATTAAGGACCAGGCAAAGGCCTGCCAGGCCTGGAACCGCGGTAAGGCCGCTGGCGATTCGCTGGCGATAAAGCTCCTCGCCCAATTCTGCCCTTAAGCCCGGAAAGCTGCACTAGCCCGCAGCTTATACTGCTGAAAAACAGAAGCGTTGATTTCCCGGTCGGTGGTGATCTCCAATAGGGCTGCGCTGGACTTGTCTGAAAAGAAAGTTGCCAACGCCCGGCTCAGAGCTTCGTAGGACTCCACGCTGGCGTACTCGATTCCCGCGTCCTGGGCCGTCCGTTCGGCGGTCAGCGGTTGGGGGGTCTCAAAATAGGTTTCCAACTCCGGCTGACGCGAGGGCCCGTCGATAATCCGGAAGATATTGCCCCCATGATTATTGAGCAGCACGATGCGCAGGTTAGCCGGCACCTGACTGTGCCATAGGGCATTTCGGTCGTAAAAAAAGGCAACATCGCCGGTTAGCACGGTAACCAGTTCCTTAGGTCTGGCTAGGGCCGCTCCCACCGCTGTACTGATGCAGCCGTCGATTCCGCTGGTCCCCCGGTTGGCAAAGACGGCCACCTGCCGACCGGCCAGGCGCCCGCAAAGGTTGGCATACCGGACGGGCATGCTGTTGGCGAGGTGCAATTGGGAGCGACTCGGCAGTGCATCCAGAACCTGGCGGACAACCCGCCACTCGTGGAAAATGGTATCGTCGTTTAGGAAGTCTTCCACCACCCGCCTGGCCCGGAGTTCGGCTTGGGTCCATTGCTCCAGGTACCGGGCATCCACTTCGTCTTCATCCCCTTCCCGAAACCGCTGAAAATCCAGATCACCGACGAGTTTCGTAAAAAACGCCGTTGGCTCGTACGGTATCAGGGTGGTCAGCGACTGAAACGGGTCCGCGATCCGGTCGGTCAGCTGAATGTGCCAGTGGCGCCGGGGCGGATAAGCTCGCAGGAACTGCTTGAAGGCCTTGGACAGGAATGACTGGCCACAGGTAACCAGCAAGTCGGGCTGCAGACGTCGCTTCAGAATTTCGTAGGCATTACCCAGAAAAACATCCTGCGCCCCGATAAAGCCTTCCTGGGCGGGCAGATTAGCGAGTATATCGCCAAGGACGGGCACGCGCCATTCCTCAACCAGCGTCCCCAGCATACTGATCAGTTCCGGCTTGAATCGCTCCTGACCTATGGCAATCAGCCGGTTAGGAGCGCTTTCCCATTCTTCCTGCAGGCGGTGCCAGATGGCAGATGGAAGGGCCGGCTCGGATTGCAGGCGTTCAATCAACCGCCCCGATTCAAACCGAAAGGTATCGCCTTCGGTCGGGTAAAGCGGCTCCCGGAGCGGAATGTTGAGGTGAACCGGCCCGCGCGGAAAGGCCCGGCAGGTTTCCACCGCTTCATTGGCGGCCCGTTCGGCCAGCCAACGGGCGTCCGGGTGGGAAAGATCGGCCGGGAGTTCCAGGCTTTGTTTAACGTGGGGGCCGAAGATACCCCGCTGGTAGATGGTCTGGCCATCCTGTTGCCCGATCCACTCCGGCGGACGGTCGCCGGTAAAGAGCAACAGGGGGATTTCTGAAAAATACGCTTCCGCGACGGCCGGGGCCAGGTTATAGACCGCCGAGCCCGAGGTACAGACAACAATCACCGGCTCTTCGGTCTGCTGGGCCATGCCAAGGGCGACAAAACCCGCCGATCGCTCGTCCGCCAGAATGTAGGTTTGAATCCGCGGATGCCGGGCCAGCGCCAGGGTGATCGGCGCCGAACGGGACCCCGGCGAGATGACCGCCCGGCGAATTCCCTTATCGACGCAAAGCTGAACCAGATTGAGTACGTGCTGGTGGATGGCCACAGATACCGAAGTTGATGAAACACAAAGATGAACACAGAACCGGAAACGGTACAACTCCGGTCAGGGAATTTCCGGCCAGCCCAACCGGCATGAAAAAAGCTTCCCCAGGGTTGAGGAAGCTTTTTCAGTATACGGATACTACACTTAGCCTAAGTAGGTCTTCAGCGCTTTCGAGCGGGACGTATGCCGCAGCCGGCGGATGGCTTTTTCTTTAATCTGACGAACGCGCTCGCGGGTCAGGTTAAACTTTTCGCCAATTTCCTCCAGCGTCATGGCGTGTTCCCCGTTCAGGCCGAAGTAAAGCGTAATCACATCGGCTTCCCGCTGGGTCAGCGTAGAAAGCGCCTGTTGTACTTCTTTCCGGAGCGAATCATTGATCAGACCGGAGTCAGGCTTGTCCTCGCCGTCGTTTTCGAGTACATCGAGCAGCGAGTTTTCCTCGCCCTGCACGAATGGTGCATCCATGGAAACGTGACGACCTGAAATTTTCAGGGTATCAACGACTTCAGCAGCGGTAATGTCCAGCACGGCGGCCAGTTCTTCCGGCGAAGGCTCCCGTTCGAACTTCTGCTCCAGGTCCGAAAACGTCTTGGAGATCTTGTTCAGTGAGCCGACCCGGTTGAGCGGAAGCCGCACGATCCGGGACTGTTCGGCCAGAGCCTGGAGAATCGACTGACGAATCCACCAGACCGCGTAGGAAATGAATTTAAAACCCCGGGTCTCGTCAAAACGCTGGGCGGCTTTGATCAGGCCGAGGTTCCCCTCGTTGATCAGGTCACCCAGGGACAAGCCCTGGTTCTGGTACTGTTTGGCTACCGATACCACGAAGCGCAGGTTGGCTTTGGTTAACCGTTCGAGCGACAACTGATCACCCTCCCGAATCTTCTGCGCCAAATGCACCTCCTCATCGGGCGTCAGCAGATCGACTTTCCCTATCTCCTGCAGGTACTTGTCGAGCGACTGGCTCTCCCGGTTGGTAATCTATTTTGAAATCTTAAGCTGCCTCATGTCGGAAAACTGCCGCTTCGGCGGTCCGATTATATCTAGTTAAATAACGAAATCGCGGTTGGTTCCGTACCCTAAAAATTCAACAACTCAAGATGGATTTTTGTTCTCCAGCTTCTGCGGTTTCGGCAACAGAACTTTGCGGGACAGGCGGTACTTTCCGGTCTTTTTGTCGACGTCGATGAGTTTCACCTTCACTTCCTCCCCTACTTCCAGTACGCCATCCATCGTTTCCAGCCGCTCCCACTTGATCTCGGAAATGTGCAATAAGCCATCTTTGCCCGGCAGGAATTCCACGAAGGCCCCAAACGGCATGATGGTCTTTACTTTTCCGTCGTAGACTTCGCCAACTTCCGGTACCGAAACAATGCCCCGAATACGGGTGAGGGCCTTGTCCATGCCTTCCTGGTTGGTCGAGAAGACGTTGACGAAACCGGCATTGTCTTTCTCTTCGATGACAATCGTCGTTCCGGACTCCTTCTGGATTTCCTGGACGACCTTACCACCCGGCCCGATAACGGCACCAATAAACTCCCGGTCGATCTTCAGCGTAAAGGCGCGCGGAGCGTGCGGCTTCAGGTCGGGGCGCGGAGCCTGCAGGGCTTTGTTCATTTCGCCCAGGATGTGCAGCCGGCCTACGCGGGCCTGCTCCAGGGCTTCGGCCAGAACTTCGTAGGACAGCCCGTCGACTTTAATATCCATCTGGCAGGCCGTAATGCCCTGTTCCGTACCGGTTACCTTAAAGTCCATGTCACCCAGGTGATCCTCATCGCCCAGAATGTCCGAAAGCACGGCATATTTACCGGTTTCGCTGTCCGAAATCAGACCCATGGCGATACCGGCCACCGGTGCCTTGATCTTCACCCCGGCATCCATCAGCGCCAGCGTACCCGCGCAGACGGTCGCCATCGACGATGAACCATTAGACTCCAGAATGTCGGAAACGATACGGATCGTGTACGGATTTTCTGCATCCACCGGCATTACCTTCTTCAGGGAGCGGTGCGCCAGGTTACCGTGGCCGATTTCTCGGCGGCCCGGACCCCGGTTGGGCTTTACTTCGCCCGTCGAGAAGGCCGGGAAGTTGTAGTGCAGCAGGAATTTCGAGTAGCCCTGGAACATGGCCTGGTCGACAATCTGCTCGTCCATTTTCGTACCCAGGGTAACGGTCGTCAGCGACTGGGTTTCCCCGCGGGTGAAGACGGCCGAACCGTGGGCCATGGGCAGGTAATCTACCTCACAGGCAATGTTGCGGATCTGGTCGAGTTTCCGGCCATCTAGGCGGTAACGCTCGTCCAGGACCAGCCGGCGGGAAGCTTCCCATTCCAGATCATGGAAATATTGCTTGGCCAGGGTTTTCTGGAGGGGCGTAACCTCGGTGCCTTCCGGAAAACGAGCGGCCATGAATTCATCGAATACGGCCCGGAAGCCTTCCCGACGACCTTTCTTGTTCGGATTGGCCAGCCGTGCGACTTCGTAGACTTTCTGGTAGCAGGCCTCACGGACTTCCCGACGGAGTTCTTCGTCGTGCACCTCGTGGCTGTACTGGCGCTTCTGGGTTTTGCCAACCTGAGCTTCCAGTTCTTTCTGGATGCGGCAATGCCCCTTGATAACTTCGTGGGCGGCTTTCAGGGCGTCGATCACCTCCTGCTCGGAGCATTCGCGCATTTCGCCTTCCACCATGCAGATGTCTTTTTCCGTTGCGCCAACGATCAGGTCGAGCGTAGCCCGTTCCAGTTCGGAGGTCTTCGGATTGATCTTGTATTCGCCGTCGATTTTGGCAACGCGAACTTCGGAGATCGGCCCGTTGAAGGGAATGTCCGATACGGCGATAGCAGCCGAAGCGGCCAGGGCCGCCAGTGCATCCGGCAATACTTCCGGATCCGCCGAGATCAGCGAGATCATGACCTGGGTGTCGGCATGGTAATCCTCGGGGAAGATGGGCCGCAGGACGCGGTCAACCAGCCGGCTGATGAGTACTTCGTGGTCGGAGAGTTTGCCTTCCCGACGCTGGAAACTACCCGGAATCCGGCCGGCAGCCGCGAATTTTTCCTGGTAATCGACCGAGAGCGGCAGAAAATCGGCACCCTCTTTGCCTTCTTTGTTCGATACCACCGTTGCCAGCAGCATCGTGTCTCCCAAACGCACGACAACCGCACCGTCGGCCTGGCGGGCCAACTTGCCGGTTTCAATCGTAATCACACGTCCGTCGGGGAGTTCAATGGTTTGGGTGATGTGTTGTGATGACATATAATGCTAAAAACACGCGACAGCTTTCTTCTACTTGCGGCGACCGCTTTAACCGCTTAATCCACTCTAGTTTGGAATGGTTTACATAAAATCAGGGAACCCGGTAAAAGGTTCCCTGTCTATTTCGCTCCCTGGCTTATTTACGCAGGTTCAGCTCGGCAATAATGGCCCGGTACCGAGTGATGTCTTTCTTCACCAGGTAGTCCAGCAGTCTTCTGCGTTTCCCTACCAGCTTGAGCAGACCCAGGCGGGTGCCATAATCGTGTTTGTGTACTTTCAGATGCTCTGTCAGGTGGTTGATCCGGTACGTAAACAGAGCGATCTGAGATTCCGCCGACCCAGTGTCTTCCGGATTTTTGTTAAAACCCTGGGCTGCAAAGATTTCTTGCTTTTTTTCGGTCGATAAATACATCGTCAGACAGCGTTAATACTACGTAAAATTAAAAACAAACGCAAAGGTACGTTCTTTTCCCCGCAAAATCGCTATCACCGGCTTTTTTTATGCGGCTTTGGCCTTTCGATTCCCGTATTTCTGCCGCATCCGCTCCCACCAGATGACGTAAATATCCTTATCAAACAGGCGGGAATCGTGCCGCGCTTTCTGCATGAAGAAAAGCCCAATGGGCAAAAGCGTGAGGTTTGCCAGCCAGGCTCCGAAGGGTACCCAGACCTGCCCTTCCTTGGCGTACTTGTCGCCATTCAGCGTAATGACGTATAGCAGAATAAAGAACAGAATCGAACCCAGCACCGGTACGCCAAAGCCGCCCTTTTTGATGATGGCCCCCAGCGGAGCCCCGATCAGAAAAAGAATAAAGCAGGATACCGCCTGAGTAAACTTATGGTGGCTTTCGAGCTGGTAGCGAAAAACCGATTTTTCCTTTTCTTTCAGGTAGGTCTGGTTCGATTCGGCGTAGGTCAGCATGTTGCGGGCCTGAGAAAGCGCCATTTCGCGGGCTTCGCTCTCCCGGCGGAGTGGCAGCGGCTTCCGCAGCAAGGAATCAATCCATTTTCCGGGACGGGTAACCGCTACGGGTACCGGCTTAAACTGGTAGCTGTAATATTGTCTGGACGTCGAACCTGCGCTCAGGCGGGAGGATTTCAAATCCCGCTTGAGCGAATCGGTCAAGGTGGCCAGCTCGCCCAGGTTTTTCATGTATTCATGGTACTCGAACTGCTGCTCGTCGGTGCGCTTTAGCCCAAACGATTCCAGGCTTACAATTAACTTATAATGCTGGAAGGCATTGCGCAGGAATTTGCCGCCCGCCGGCGCTGTTCTGGCGTAGGAGACGGTAGCGTTATCGGTATATTCCGAGTAGTTGTTGCCGTGGAAGAGCTCAAAGATCAGGTACTGCTTGTCCGGAGTGGTGTACATCCGGCCCGAATCCGCCAGCACGATTTCCCGGTTGCCGGTTTCTGCGCCATTTTCCTGGTGCTTGTAAATGACCATGCCCCGGAGCGTGCCGTCCTTCATCTTCCGGTCCGCCTTGATGCTGTAGCCGGGCAGATCATTGTAGAAGATTCCTTCTTTCAGGTTGAGCGTCGCTTTGGCCGATTTGATGTCCCAAAGCAGGCTGTACCCCTTCAGGTTGGCCCAGGGCGCTACTTCATTGTTGAACCAGAACGAAAACAGGCTGATGCCCACGGCCACGACCAGAATGGGCCGAAGGGCGCGGGTCATGGAGATGCCGGCGCTTTTCATCGCGGTTAGCTCAAAAAACTCTCCCAGGTTCCCAAACGTCATCAGCGAGGAAAGCAGGATCGCCAGGGGAAGGGCGACGGGCACCGTATTGAGGCTAAAAAAATAGAGGATCTTCCCGAAGGTCAGCAGGTCGATGTCTTTGGAGACGAACTGATCGACGTAAAACATCATCAGCCGCATCAGAAAGACGAAAATGACAACCGCCAGCGTCAGGAAAAAAGGCCCCCAGAATGATTTGAGAACCAGTTTATCGATTTTCTTCATGGGTGGAAAAGGGGCGAACCGGCAAGGGAAACCCGGGGCCGGGCAGCCGCCCGCTTAGCTTCCGACTATTTCCTTCAGTTTGTCGATTAAACCGTCCCAGAGCGATTTAAGTTCTTCGCCATCGGTATTGGAAGAATAGTCGGTAATGCGCAGAAAGGTAGACTGCGTCAGCTCACTTACGTCAACGCGGAAATCAATGTAGTTATGGTCGGAGGCGCCGTTTTCACCGACAAATTCAAAACGGACACTCTTGTTCTGGCGAAGCGAAATCTGGCGGGCGGGGTGGCTTTCGTTATCCCAGATAAAATCATAAACCTGGTTGGGCATCACGGTAACCTTCGAAGCGAACCATTGGGATAAACCGGAAGCCGAACTGATGTAGGGAAATAGGACTTTGGGCGAGGCACGGAGCTCGTATTCCGCGATAAATTTATACTTCTCCATATTGATGCATTGAGAATCCGACGCGTGGTGGCTTGCAAGCAAAGGTAGCAGAAAATTGATACGTTGTTCACTTTTCTGTTGTGTGTACTAATTTTTCTCGTACTTTTGTGGCATCAAATACGGCGGGGTAGCTCAGATGGTTAGAGCGTAGGATTCATAACCCTAAGGTCGGCAGTTCGATCCTGCTCCCCGCTACCTGATAACAGGTCCGGAATGCGCTAATTAGCCATTTCGGACCTTTTTTCGTTTACCGGCGCCTCGTGCGATTGCCCCCTTCAATGCAGGATTTCGAAGACCAGCTGCCGCAGGTTTTCGGCCTCGGTCATCGTCGGAGTGTCGATGCCCTTGGAGCGGGCGTCGGCCCGGCGGATACACCCCAAAATAGCGGCGACCTTCCAGAGCGGATACGCCCGGGCCGCCTGCAGAAAGTCCTTCACAAAAAAGGGGTTAACACCCAGCAGGGCGGCCAGGTGTTTTTCCGACTGATCCCGCGAAGCCTGCACCTGCAGCACCCGGGTAAAAAACTGGTGAAGCAGGATGAGCATGGGCGGCAGCGGATGGTCTTTGGGATTTCGTCCGAAATACGCCACGATCCGGTTGGCCTTGACCAGATCGCGCTGGCCGAGGGCTTTCAGCAGTTCGAATACATTATATTCCTTACTGATCCCGACCAGCCGCTCGACGGTTTCGGCCGTGATCTCCTCCCCCGCCCGCAGATTCAGCAGAATTTTGTCAATTTCCCCCGCCAGGCGTTTGAGATCGTTTCCGATCGAGTCGAACAGAAGCTGAATGGCCTTCAGGCTTACCTTCGCCCCCTGCTGCCGGCAATAGTCTCCAATCCAGTTGGGCACCTTGTCATCGTACATCCGCTTCGACTGTAGCAGCACTCCTTTCGCGGCGAACGCTTTGGGAAGGGATTTGCGTTCGTCCAGGGCTTTCCGGCCGTCCTGGGCCTTGTAGCAGAGTACCAGGATGGTTGAGGGTAACGGGGAAAGCACGTAGTCTTCCAGCAGCGTCTGGCTGGACTTATCCTCCCAACCCCCGAGTTGCTGGGCCTCCTTCACCAGCACGAGCTGCCGGTCAGCCATAAACGGGTAACGCCGGGCCATGTTCAGTACGCCGCCCACATCGGTATCCTTCCCAAAAACAACGAACTGATTCAGTCCTTTTTCCGCCGGAGGAATGGCTACCTTTTCGATTTCCTCCGCCAGCAGATCCAGGTAATAGGGCTCATCGCCGTGAAGGAGGTAAACCGGGGCCAGTTTATTTTTTCGAATGTCCTTAAGGAGTTGATCAATCGCCGGGGTCATGGTACCAGTACGGTGTGCGGGGGTCAGTAGCGGTCCGCCTCCGGTTCGGCTCGGAGGTGAGCCGGTAAATCCGGAAAGAAACGCGCAAATTGCTGGGCAAAGATAGCGTAGTTTCCCGTCAGGTCCTGCAGCACGGTATCAAGTCCCGACGGAAAGGTGGTGCGGCGGGCCATTCCCTGCAGCGCCCGGTTGATGCCCTCCAGGGAACGGTAGTTGGTCAGCCAGTCCTGGCGAATCATGTACTCGGCCATCCGCCGGGCTGGCAGGGGCAGGCGGTCCCAGTTTCGGTGTAGGGTCTGGTAGAACGCCGCCGTAAAGGTATTCAGATCCTGATCCGTGTACCGCCGGAAATCAGCGGCCAGGACATGATCGAGCAGCACATCCACCGCTACGCCGGCGTATTTTCCGCAGCGTGGGCGCAACAGCTCCCGCAGGGTTTTTACCTCCGGGTGCGCATCGGTAAAGGCATCGATGCGCCGGTGCAGCCGAACCCCCGCCTGTTCGCCGAAAGAAAGCTCGTGCCGGGGATGGGCCGGGTCGCCCTTGACAAAATCACCCAGAAAATTGCCGATCTGAATCGCTTCGTCCGGCCCCGACAGGTACGCGTGCGCCAATAGGTTCATAAATGCGGATCGCCCTGCACAAACGTGGCCTCGAAGCCTTCGGAGGGTTGATAGGCGATGACTTCCACCCCGAAGCGGCGCAGAAAATCGACTCCCTCGTCGGAAGCGATTTTCTTGTACCGGGCGTAGGAATGCAGGAAGATGACTTTCGCGATTTTCATGCTGTAGATAATCCGGGCGCAGGCGATGCAGGGAGAAAGCGTTACGTACAGGGTTGCTCCTTCGACGATCGAGCCATTTTTGGCCGCGTAGAGAATGGCGTTCTGCTCGGCGTGAAGGGCCAGGGAACAGCTTCCTTTGGAACCGCGGGGGCAACCGACTCCGGGAAATTCCTCGTCGCAGTTGTGGGTACCCGCCGGTGGCCCATTGTAACCGATGGAAATAATGCGCGTTTCCTGGGTCAGCACCGCTCCCACCTGGGCTTTAATGCAGTGGGAGCGGCGCGAGAGGTTCACGGCCAGTTCCATGAAAATGTCGTCGAAACGCGGTCGGGTACGGGTCGGTTCGGCAGTCATGCGGTCAAAAAATTACACCAGGGGAAGCAGCCTTCCCCGATTACCTTACGAATTAGGCAATTATTTGGCGTAATCCAAGGCGCGGGCCGTCAGCCAGGCCGGTTTGTGGGTGACCACCCGGGCTTTGAGTTCATTGAGCATGGAGTACAGGCCGAAGTAGGTCCGGTTGATGTACAGCCCGTGCTGCGATCCGCGCGCGACTTTGGAATTTTTCAGTTCCTCTACCCGGGCCAGTTCATCGGCGAAGGCGTAAACCGAGTCAAAGTAAGTCTCGTCGCCGAAGTCAAACTCATTCACGCTGAAGGGCTTGCCCAGCAGCCGGATCATTTGCTTGAATAAGTCCGAGAAAAAGGCCTCCTCACGGGGGCTGTCTTCGGGAACGATAAACTCCAGGTTGCGGAAGATCTGCGTCGTCAGCGCATCGTCTTCCAGGGTATCAAAGTTGATCAGCCGGAAGTAATTGTCGTAGAAAAAGTCGGGAATCACCTTCACGCAGCCAAAATCGATCACGCCCAGGCTCCCGTCCGGCCGCATCAGAAAATTTCCCGGATGGGGATCGGCATGAACCTGGCGCAGCGTGTGGATCTGGTGGTGGTAGAAATCCCAGAGCGACTGCCCGATCCGATTCCTGACTTCCTGCGAGGGATTCGTTTGCAGAAAATCCTTCAGGTGCTGGCCGTCGAGCCAGTCCATCGTCAGAATTCGCTTACTGGACAGTTCGGAATAGTATTGCGGAAAAACCAGGCCCGGAATCGAGGCGCAGGCTTCGGAAATGTAAACCGAACGCTGTAATTCAAGCTCATAATCTGTCTCTTCCAGCAGCTTCGTTTCCACTTCGCCCATGTACCGGTCGATATCCCGCTCGTTGAGGTTCAGCAGCGAAACGGCCAGCGGCTTGGCAATGCGGAGATCCGAGCTGACGCTGTCCGCCACGCCCGGATACTGGACCTTCACGGCCAGCTTTTTGCCGTCTTTCCAGGCCAGGTGTACTTGTCCTATAGAAGCAGCGTTCACCGCGTTCATCTCGAACTTGTCAAAAAGCTGCTGGGGCGATTTGCCGAAAAACGTCCGGAAGGTTTTCACCACCAGCGGACCCGAGAGCGGGGGCGCCGAATACTGGGACATGGTAAACTTATCGACATAAGCCCGCGGCAGGATGTTGCGGTCCATGCTGAGCATCTGCGCCATTTTCAGCGCGCTGCCTTTGAGTTCGCTGAGGGCATCGTAAATATCGGCCGCATTGTCCTGGTGCAGTTCTTCCTTTGACAGGTCGGGCTGCACCAGCTTTTTGCTGTAATGTTTCAGGTAATTACCGCCTACCTTGATCCCGGCCTTGACAAACTGACTAGCCCGGGCCACTTTCGAGGTCGGAATCTGATTCTGGGTTTTCATGGACTTTAGGCGTATGAATGGAAGTACGATCGGGGAAAGAGCCCTGACGGACCGCCTGAGGGAGCAAAAAAGGTGTGGACAGGAAGCCGATGAGGATCACCGGTTCTGGTAAATGAACTTAGCCAGGTCAAAGAGCGAATCCAGCGGGGAACGACCGATGAGATCGAAGGCCGTGTTCACCGACTTTTCAATGGCCGTATCCGTTTTCTCGAAGCTTTTGCTGACGTCGTTTACCCAGAAATCAAGCAGAAACAGGGTCTGCGCCCAGAGTCCATCAACGTAACGCTCCGACAGAAACGGACGGGGCTCGACTTCCTTACTTTCCCGCCCTTCGGCCAGCAGATCGCGGGCGAAATCGTCGAATGCGTCTTTAAAGGGTCTCAGAATGGGGGAAGCCGTCCGTCGGACCATCGTGGCCGGTCGCGGGCTGGCGCCGGGCCGCATCTCGGAACGAATCCGCTGGTAGCTGAAAACGGCGAAACTGCGCTGGGATTTCAGGACTTCGATCCAGGTGAAATAAAAGGCCAGCAGCTTTTCCCGGACGGAATACGAGGCGTAGACATCATCGCCCTCGACCGTCTGCCGGGCCTGCCGGAAAAAGGCAAGCCAGATATCGGCTTCAATGGCTTCAAAGGAGGTATAGAATTCGTAAAACTCGGCTTCGGTGAGTTTCAGCTTTTTAGCGAACTGGAAGACGGAAGGTGGGGTGGTGCCGTGCTCCAGGACGTATTCGGTGTACGATTTGCGGATTTTTTCCAGCTTTTCCATGCCTGGAAAACGTCCCGTTAACTCAAAAAGTTTTAACTTTTCATGTTCACAAATTGCAGCGGGACTTCCTCCACGGACCGGCGTAAATGCCCGATTACAGCCTGTAAATCGTCAATTTTTTTGCTGCTGACCCGGATCTGATCGTCCATGGCCTGGGCGGTCACCTTGGGAAACTGGTCTTTGATGAGTTTGAGAATTTTCCGCTGCTGGTCTTTGTCCAGCCCCTGCCGAACTTTCAGGTCCTTTTTGAGCCGGCTGCCGGCCGGGGCCGCTTCGGCCTGAAAATCAAGGCACCGGCCGTCGAGTCCCTGTTTGACCATGCGGGCCAGCAGAATGTCTTCGACCGACTTCAGGTTCATCTCGTTATCGGTTTCCACCCGAATCATCGGCGCCTTTTTGTCCAGCTCCACCGACGTTTTGCTGCTCCGGAGGTCATACCGGGTCGTGATCTCCTTGATGGCGACATTCACGGCATTGTCGAGGGTCTGGAGGGCTACCTTACTGACGATATCAAAAGAGGGCATACGAAAACGAGCTCGGTTTGGGCACCAAAACTAAAAAAATTTGTCCGCCGGAAGGGCGCTTTTCAATCAATTTTGTCCAGAAAAGCGCCCTGCTGATCCACGGAATGGCAGCGCTGGCCTAACGTCCGGGCTTCGGACCAGAGGCGCTGGGCCAGTCGGGGGCGGTTCGAAGTGTCCAGAATCCACTGCCCGGCGTCCATCCGACCGCCCAGCTCCCGCCAGGAACGAATCGCGTTTCGGCTAACGATGCCGTAATCCACCCGGACATACGAATGAAATTCGGGCGGCAAGGGGCGTTTGAGGATCAGAAACGACTTGCCCTCCCAAACTCCCAGGGCAAACCAGTCGTTTTCGACCTGCACGGGCCGGGGCAACGCCTCAGCCTGTAGCGAGCCGACTACGCCCAGGCTATCCCAGGTTCCGCGCAGGAAAAAGCGGATCCGGTCCGGGCTAAGGGCTTCGGCGTCAGCCTGAATACAGACGTTTCTGCCGCGGATAAACTGGAGCACGGTCTGCCGGGGCTGGTGGGATACCATAAATAGTCGCTGCTGCCGGGTCAACAAACTATGCCAACCTCCCAAAAAAGCCAGTAAAATTGATAAGGCAGCCGCCGGCCACAGGAACGCTTTCCGACGGGTCGTCACCATTCCGATCAGGAGGACGATTACCAGATACAGCAGCCCCACCTCTACCGCCGAAAGATTCAGCGGCCGGAATGAGGCGCCCGGCAGGCTCTCGGTCAGGCGGACCGCTTCGTTCAGGGCCCACATGCACCACTTTAGCAGCCAGCCGAGAAGCGTGGAGACCATGGGCACCCAGGCCAGTACCAGCACCAATAGCCCCAACACCAGTACCAGGGACGAAAGCGGAATCACCACCGGATTCACCAGCCAGAAATAGGTCGGAAACTGGTAGAAATAATGGATGCTCAGCGGGCTGGTCACCAGTTGCGCGACTAAGGCCACCGACGTTATCTGCCAGAGCCAATCCAGCCAGCGAAAGCGCGGGGTCATGACCAGGTAAAGCGGACGCTGCCAGAGGGCCAGTCCTCCGACGGCCAGGTAGGAAAGCTGAAACCCGACCGTAGTCAGGGCGTAGGGATCCAGCAGCAGGATCAGAAAAGCCGATACGGCCAGCGTATTCACCAGCTGGTGTTGCCGCCCGAGTGTTTTGCTAACGAGGATGAGGCTGAACATGACCACCGACCGAAGTACCGGCGCCGAAAACCCCGTCATCAGGGCGTAGAACCAGAGTACGGCCAGAACGATACCCGCAAAAAGGTATTTTCCGTACCGTTTATGCTCCAGAAAACGCAGCAAAAACTGCAGGGCCAGGAAAAGGACGCCAACGTGCAGCCCCGAAACGGAGAGCACATGCACGGCACCGGCTACCGAATAAGCGTCCTGCAGGCCCGGATCGATGGCGTCCCGGCTCCCCAGTACCATGGCCTTGACCACCGCAAATTCCTCACCGGCTCCCAGGTGCCGGGTCAGGATCCGATCCGCCAGTTCGTGAACCTCGCAGGCCCAGGCCTGCCTGCGACTGGGTGGATCATGCTGTAGTAGCCTGTACGCGTTCCGGCGAAGGTACTGCTGGTGGTGAATTTGCCGAAAGGCCAGGTAGCGGCGGTAGTCGAAAGCGCCCGGGTTCCGGATACCACTGACCGTTTGTGGGGCTGACCGGATCAGCAGGACGTCGCCGTACCGCGGCTTTTGTTCCAGAACCGGCTCAAAACGAAGTTGAACCCGGCCGGAGGCAGCCACCCAGCCGCTTTGTATCCGAACGCGACGAACCTGCGCCTCGGCCCGGTAACTGCTCGGACGCTGCTCAACGGGCGTGGCAATAACCGCCTCGTAAGCCGCAATAGGCTCAGAGAGCCCAAGCAGGTGATCGGGTCGGTGGGATTCGGTATGGCTGTCGGTGACCAGGCCGCCCAGTCCGATGAGGGTTAAACCGATGGCTAAGCCCCGGAGCAGAGGGACAATCCTTCCCAAGCGGCGATAAGGACCGAAAAAACAGAGGAGCAATACCAGCGTCCCGAAAGCCAGCAGCCCGATTGCCAGGGAAACGGAAAGTCCACCGACCAGGTAAGCGATAATCCCTACGGCCAGGGCCACCACATACCGAACGAACGGAAGGGCAGTCCAGCGCGTCATGATCAGCGGGGATAAGCGGCGGGCGGAAGCACCATTTTATAATGCTGGATGGCGCACTCTTCGAACATCTCCCCAACGGGCGTAAAGCCGAAGGCCGCGTAGAGCGGCATAGCGGTCAGCTGAGCGTGCAGGTACACCTGACCCTCAGGATCCGGAATATGGGCAAATACATCCTGGAGCACCGCCTGGACAAGGGCCCGGCCTACCTGACGCCCCCGAAAGGCCTTCAGGACGGCAAAGCGTTCCAGCTTAACACCGTTAGAAGTGGTCCGCCACCGGGCGGTTCCGCAGGGATGGGACTGGCCCGCCTCGTCGCGGTAAGTAGCCAGAAAATGGCGGCTGGATGTTTCGTACTCGTCGTACTCTTCGTCGGCCGGAACGTTCTGCTCCTGCACAAACACCGCCTCCCGAATGGAAAATACGGTTTGTAAAGCTTCGGGTTGCGAAACCTGCTGAATGTCAATCATCATGTCATTTACTTTCCCTGTATCAGTAGGCGGCGGGTCACCGTTTCGGAACCGGCCAATACTTTGACGAGGTAAAGTCCATTAGGTAACGATCTGACCGGAATGGTCAGGGAAGTACTGGGATAATCGGCATACTGGAGGTTGCGGTACTGACGGCCCAGCAGATCGTAAACCGTAACGCTGAACGACCGAAAGCCCGAGAAAAACACTTCCAGCGTAGCTACGTCGGAGGTAGGATTGGGATACAGATTGACCGTCAGCGCTTCGGGCTGCGGCAAGGGATTGACCGACTGAATGAGCCGTTTCCGGCGGGGACTGACTTCCAGAATAGCCCGCATCCGTGCCCGCTGGTTCCTGGTAAACAGATTCATGCAGGCGTCCGGTGAATAATCCAGGTAGTTTTCGATCTGGTTGCGGGTCCGGGTACCAGAGCAATTCGAAAACCGTTCGGTGCATTCAAAGGTGTTATTGGGCGATTCGGTCGGTGGCGTGTCGGCGCAGTAATCATCCCCGCAAAAGGCATCGCCCCAGGTGTGCAGGAGGCCCAGCCAGTGCGCTACCTCATGGGTCGTGCTTCGGCCCAGCCGGTAAGCCGGCCGCTGGTTGACGGTGCCAATCTCGCTGCCGAAGGTGCGGTAATCGATCATGACCCCATCGGTGCGTTCGTCGCTTTCGGCTTCAAAGGGCGTGATCGGAGCGGTGGGAAACTGGCTGTAACCGAGGTATTCCGTACCCGAGCGGCTGGCCAGCGGGGCCACCCAGATGTTCAGGTACCGGTCGCTGGGCCAGTAGGCAATCTGGGACAACAACAAATCGTCGTCGTAGACGTCGAAGGTCGTCTGGCGCGTGTAGAAATGACGGGTAATGCCGTTCGTGGGCTTGCCGGAAGGGTCCACCTGGGCGAGGAAAAATTCGATACCGGTATCGGCCCCAACCGGATTGTCGTTGAACCCGCGCGTTCCCGGCAGGCGGCGATAATCCTCGTTCAGGACCCGGATCTGGGATTTGATCTGTTCCTCGGAGATATTGGGATTGTCCGGGCCGCCGATGACCCCGGAAGCATTGCTGTGGATGACGTGCACAACGACCGGAATGCGGTAAACCGTTTCCCCGATCCGGCCATTGGGTTGACCGAATACGGCTTTCTCCAGGTGGCTGTCTACCAATTGATTGAGCCGCTGAAACTGGGTAGAACGGAGCGGATTCCGCTCGCGCAGCAACCGCTCCCGTTCATCCGTAGCACAGCGGTGAAGCGCCGGCTGGCTGGTTTGCCCCAGAGCGAGGCTTCCACCAACCAGCCAGCACAACAGCCCCAGGGGCCAAACCTTACTTATCCGCATGCTCATACGCCGTGATAATTTCCCGAACCAGCCGGTGGCGGACCACATCCCGACCGTCAAGCTCAACAAACGAAATACCGCTTATATTACGCAGGATGTCCACCGCTTCGATCAGGCCTGACCGCTGGTTTTTGGGCAGGTCAATCTGGGAACGGTCCCCGGTGATGATGGCTTTTGAATAAGGCCCCATCCGCGTCAGGAACATCTTCATCTGCATGGGTGTGGTATTCTGGGCTTCGTCGAGCAGGATAAACGCATTATTCAGCGTACGGCCCCGCATGTAGGCCAGCGGAGCAATTTCAATGATGCGGTTTTCAATATAGAACTTCAGCTTTTCGGAAGGGATCATGTCATCCAGCGCGTCGTAAATCGGGCGCAGGTAGGGATCGATCTTTTCCTTCAGATCGCCCGGGAGAAAACCCAGGTTCTCGCCTGCTTCGACGGCCGGGCGGGTGATGATGATCTTCCGTACTTCCTTATTTTTCAGCGCCCGGACGGCCAGCGCCACGGCGGTATAGGTTTTACCGGTACCGGCCGGACCTACGGCAAAGACCAGATCGTGCTTTTCGGCCGCTTCCACCAGCCGTTGCTGGTTGGCGGTTTTGGCCCGTACCACGATGCCCTTGGTTCCGTAGACCAGCACTTCCTCATCGCTGGGTTCGGGCGTAACCGGACCACTTTCGGTTTGCCCCAGGTAGGAGCGCACGTTTTCGTGGGTCAGCTTGCCGTACCGCTGGTAATGCTCCAGCAGCGAATGGAGAATGTCGGTGATGCGGGAAATTTCTGGTGTGGTGCCTTTGATGCGGATCTCATTGCCCCGAGAAATGATTTTACTCATCGGAAAGGCAGCGGCCACTTCCTTGATGTTATTGTTCTCGACACCCAGAAAGTCAATCAGCGACACATTGTCGAGGGTGATTACTTTTTCGACCAAATCTGCAATGGGGGTTATTAAGTGGATAAACGGAATCTGCCAATCAAATTCCGGTAATTCTTCGAACTATACAACAAATATGGGAACAAATTATCTCCGAGGCGTCCCAGTTTTTTGGCACGGCCACGCCAATGGCAGGATCTCCAGGACAGCCCGGCCCCGGTCCTGGATGACCGCTTCCGCCGGTTTGTAAAAAGACCCGACAACTGTACAATTTTTTTTGCGCTTTACGTACCTTAGTTCCAATTGGTTGGCCCTGCACCGGCCCTTGGTCCCAGTCGATAAAACCGCCGCGGAGCTTTTTATAATTAGGCGTGAATGGTTATACTTGCGTACTTCCTATGGAAAACGAACGCCCCTATAACTCCGCATTCCGTAAGCCGGTAGGCGCCCTTCGGGACCGCCGAATGTCGGACGGAAACAACCAGTACTTAGCTCCGACCGGCCTGGGCAAACTGCCTCCGCAGGCGGTTGATCTGGAAGAGGCCATCCTGGGCGCGCTCATGATTGAAAAGGACGCGCTCTCGGCCGTCATCGATATTCTAAAACCCGAAAGTTTTTATAAGGAAGCCCACCAGCGGATCTACAACGCCATTATCACCCTGTTCAGCAATTCCGAACCGGTTGATCTGCTGACGGTTACCTCCCAGCTTCGCAAAAGCGGTGAACTCGAAATGGTGGGCGGGGCGATGTACATCACTAACCTGACCACGAAGGTTACCTCCGCCGCCAACATTGAATACCATTCCCGGGTCATCTCCGAAGCCTCCATCAAACGGGCGCTCATATCGGTGGCTTCGGAAATTCACCGCGACGCTTTCGAAGATTCCCAGGACGTATTCAATCTGCTCGACCGGATCGAACAGGCCCTCTTCAAGATTTCCGAATCCAACATTCGGAAAAACTACGCCGACATGGGTACCATCATGCGGCAGGCCCTCGACGAGCTGGAGCAGAAAAAGAACAACCGCGACGGCCTGACGGGCGTTCCCTCCGGCTTCAGTGCCCTCGACCGGGTCACGGCGGGCTGGCAGCGTTCCGAACTGATCATTCTTGCCGCCCGGCCGGGTATGGGTAAAACGGCCTTCGTCGTTTCCGCCCTGCGCAATGCCGCCGTCGATTTTGGCCAGGCCGTGGCCATCTTCTCGCTGGAAATGTCTTCCGTACAGCTGGTCAACCGGCTTATCTCGGCGGAAGCGGAAATCGACAGCGAAAAAATCAAAAAAGGAAACTTGGCCCCACACGAATGGGCGCAGCTCCACCATAAGATTCAGCGCCTGACCGAAGCGCCGATTTTCATCGACGACACCCCGGCCCTCTCCATTCTCGAACTGCGGGCTAAATGCCGCCGCCTGAAAGCCCAGCACGACATTCAGCTGGTGGTCATCGACTACCTCCAGCTCATGTCCGGCGATTCCACTAAAGGCGGAGGCAACCGCGAACAGGAAATCGCCTCTATTTCCCGGGCACTGAAAAACCTCGCCAAGGAACTGAACGTACCGGTCATTGCGCTTTCGCAGCTGAGCCGGGCGGTGGAAACGCGCGGGGGTGATAAGAAACCACAACTGTCTGACCTTCGGGAATCCGGTTCCATCGAGCAGGATGCAGACATGGTTATCTTCCTTTACCGGCCTGAATACTACGGCATTACCCAGGACGAAGCCGGCAACCCAACCACCAACATGGGCGAAGTCATTCTGGCCAAAAACCGGAGCGGCTCGCTCGATACCGTCCAGCTCCGCTTTATCGGTAAATACACCAAGTTCGGGGATATGGACGGCTACTTCCTGCCACCTTCCGGAGCACCCGGTCCGAGCAGTCTTCCGACCTTCGACGCCAACGTTAACGGCCTTACCAGTTTCGAGCAACCGGGCGGCACGCTGAAAAGTAAAGCCAACAACCTGTCGAATTTCGGGTATTCGGATCCATCGGCGGAAACACCGTTTTAAGGCTAGAACTTACAAAGCGACAAAGAGGCTGTCTAAAGTCGTTCCGATCGGAATCACACTAGAAAGCCACTTTGTCGCTTTCCTTGTTTATGCATTCCGCTTCTCCAGCCAAACCACATTCTCCACATGGTGCGTGTGCGGGAACATATCCACCGGCTGCACTTCCCGGACTTCGTAGCCTTCGTCCAGGATAGCCAGGTCCCGGGCCTGGGTGGCGGTGTTGCAGCTGACATATACGATCCGCTGCGGGGCGGCAACCAGCAGGTTTCGGGAAACGGCCTCGTCCATGCCGGCCCGCGGCGGGTCGGTAATGACCACATCCGGCCGGCCAACCCGGTCGAAGAGCGAAGGCGTTAAGAGTGCCTGCATATCCCCCGAAATGAATTCCGCATTTTGTATCCCGTTTACCTGGGCGTTGACCCGGGCGTCGGCAACCGCAGCCTCCACGTATTCGATCCCCAGCACCTGACGCGCCTGGCGGGCGACAAACAGAGCGATGGTACCCGTTCCCGTGTACAGATCGTAGACCCGCTCTGCCCCGGTTAACCGGGCCATTCGCCGGGCCACGGCATAAAGCTGATAGGCCTGGTCCGCATTCGTCTGGTAGAAGGATTTCGGTCCGACCCGAAAGGTCAGGTCCTCCATCTGCTCCTCGATATACGGCAGGCCGTATACGTTGATTACCTCCTGGTCCTGGTAGGAATCGTTCTTCTTCGTATTGAGAATGTAATTCAGCGAGCTTATTTGAGGAAACGACTCCCGCAGAAACTGCAGCAGCGGATCCAGCAGCTCGGGGCGATCCTGGGCCACCTGCAGCGTCACCATCACCTGCCCGGTCGAAGCCGTGCGGATAATAAGCGTCCGCAGAAAACCCACATGATCCTTTAGATTATACAGCGTCAGGCCCTCCCGAACGACATAGTCCGCCACGGCCAGCCGAATGTCATTGGATGGATCCGGCTGCAGGTAGCAGTGCCGGATGGGCAGGACCTTGTCAAACCGTTTCGGTATGTGGAAACCAACCGCCCGCTTATCGATGGATTCAGACGAATGAACCTCTGACTCCGTCAGCCAGCGTCCGTCCGCGCAGGTAAATTCCAGCTTGTTGCGGTAGTAGGTTGTAGACTCCGAGGCCAGCGCCGGTAGGATTTCGGGCAAATCCACTTTACCAATGCGGGTCAGGTGATCGATGACCTGCTGGCGCTTGAACCGAAGCTGCTCGCCGTAGGCGATATGCTGCCATTTACAGCCTCCGCAGGTACCAAAGTGTTCGCAAAAGGGCTCAGCCCGCACCGGGCCAAGGCTATGTATCTGATCGACAACCGCTTCCCGAAACTGTTTTTTACGATTGACGATGGTTAGATCGACCACATCACCCGGGGCGGCTACCGGTCCGCCCAGGCGACTTTCGACGAAAATGATGCCTTCGGGTGTACGCACCAGGCACTTTCCCTCCGCCGCCACATCATCGATACGAATGCGCTCCAGGCGCTCAGTTGTTTTATTGGCTCGTTTACGCATACCCCCGAAAAATCTGTAAATTTAAGCACGACATATTCAATCCTCCAATCTTTCAGGTGCATGAGGGAGATTTACAAGCGTAAGATTGCGTTCGTACTGGGCTGTTTGTTCTCGTTCCTGCTGGCCATACCCGCCAGGGCTACCCATATTGTCGGCGGTGAACTGGAGATGCAGTACGTAGCCAACCGGGGAGCCTTCCCCTACGAGATCAGCCTGAATCTGTATTTCGACGCCCTGAACGGCAGCCCGGGGGCGCTGGACAATACCGTTATGGTGTCCATTTTCAGCAAGGCCAACAACCAGTCGATGGCCACCCTGGTCCTGCCGCTGGTCAACAGCCAGCTGGTCGATTACACCAACCCCAGCTGCAGCATTTCCTCGCTCCGCACCCGGCTGCTCCGCTACAGCATCGGGGTCAATCTCCCGGCCCAGCAGTTCAGCGATCCCGCCGGTTATTACCTGGTCTGGGAACGCTGCTGCCGCAATAACGTCATCAATAATATCGTCGAACCGGGGTCGGCGGGTTCCACCTTCTACCTCGAATTCCCGGCCATTGTCCAGAACAACCGCCCGTTCGAGAATTCTTCCCCGGTTTTCCGGCCCCTTAAAGGGGATTACATCTGCCTGAACACCCCGTTTACCTTTGATTTTGGGGCCGCAGATCCTGACCGCGACAGCCTGGTCTATACCCTTGTGACGCCCTACCGCGGCTTCAGCAGCGCTCAGACTCCCATTCCGGTCGCCCGGGGAGCCTCCTCCTACCCGGAGGTCCAGTGGGCAGCTGGCATCAACCTCGGCCGGGTTATTCCCGGCCCAGACCCTCTGAAAGTCAATCCGCAAACCGGGATGCTGACGGTAACGGCCGGCCAGGCAGGCCTTTTTGTTTTCTGCGTGCAAGTGGATGAATTCCGCCGGGGCGTGCGGATTGGCCGGGTTCGCCGGGAGTTTCAGCTTCGCGTGATCGACTGTCCGCGCAACGAAGCACCTGCCCTGCTGATGCGGCCCCAGGGCGACCGGTCCTTTTACCGCGAAGGCTCCCTGCTGGTGCTGAACGACAAGACGGGCAACTGCCTGGACCTGTTCATTACCGACCGGGAAGCCAATTCCCGGATTACGCTGCAAACCCTTGCCGGAAGCACCGCCGGCCTTATTGTCAAACCGTCCGAAGTGCTCGTGCGTAACCCGGGTGATACGGTCCGGACCACGGTCTGCCTCGATTCCTGCACGGCGCCCACCGATGGGCGGACCTTTACGGTTTCGCTTATTGCCCGCGACGAAGGCTGTCCACAGGGGCTCGCCGATACACTACGGATTCGGCTACAACTCGCTAGCCCGTTAAACCGTCCTCCCGACGGTTCGACGACCTTACCCGGCAATGCAACCACCGTTCAGGTCGGGCAGGCACTGGCTTTTGATGTCCTGGGGACGGACCCGGACCGGGACCGAATCACCCTGACCGCCGCGGGCCGGGGCTTTACGCTGGCCCAGGCGGGCATGTCGTTTACCTCGGTATCGGGAAATGGCGATGTAAAGCAAACCTTTCGCTGGACGCCCCAGTGCGCCCAGGTGCGGGAAAGCGACTATGTCGTGGATTTCGTCGTGACGGACAACCGCTGCAGCACTCCCAAACGTGATACGGTCACGGTTCGGCTAAAGGCCCAGCCGCTGACCAGTAACCGGCCCGATGTCCGAACGACCCTCACTAATTCAACCGTGGAAGTGTCGGTCACCCTGGGCGAAACGCCCCAGATTCGCTTTGATGCCATTGCCGAAGATCCGGATCCGGACGAACTGAAGCTGTCCGCCCAGGGAAAGGGCTTCGATATGAAAAGTGTCGGCATGCAGTTTACCAACCAGGCCGGAAGGGGACCGCTGGTTTCCCCGTTCAGCTGGCAGCCGGGCTGTGAGGTACTCAGGGGAAAAACCGAGGCGACCTATGCCGTCGATTTTCTGGCGGAGGACAACAGTTGCCTGCCCAACCGCTTCGATACAACCCGCGTTACCTTCGTTGTCCGGGACCTGGTCGTTACGGCGGACGTAACCATACCGAACGTTTTCACCCCGAACGGCGACGGCCGGAACGATTTCTTCTCGGTCGACGATCTGCCCGCTGATAACTGTACCGATCAGTTTCGTCGGGTCCAGATTCTCAACCGCTGGGGCAAGACGGTGTATACCTCCACTGACCGCCGCTTCCGCTGGGACGGCGACGGGCAGCCGGTTGGTACCTATTATTACCTGATTGAGTACCGGGTACGAACGTTCAAAGGGACCCTGAGTCTACTTCGGTAGTCTCTGGCCCAACTTTTCGGCACAAAAAAACCTCCCTGATCACCAGGGAGGTTTTTTTGTTGGGCAGCCGTACGCTTAAAAGCGCTTCAGCCGAATGTTACCCCGAATTTCCCCGGCAGGAAACCGCTGGGAGTGCAGGTTAACGTAGAGGTTACCCCCGATGAGTTCATTCTCCAGCCGCTGGTCCAGCTGAGCTGTTCCGGTAATGGGCGACGTCAGGGTGGTAAAGGGAATTTCAACCGGTCCTACCTGGGAGTTCAGGTCCGCAATCCGGTGAATGTGCCCGGCTGTCGGGGTGAAACCCGTGTAGGTTACCGTGTACGACAACACCCGGGTGGATTTGTTATAAGAGCCGGTAAAGTTGCCGGTTGCCGTCGACGTGGTTCTGGGCACTTCCTGTTCGGCATTGATAACGGCCTCCAGTTCGATGGTTGGTTTAGCGTCGGGGGCGTCTTTATCTTCACAGGATGACAGGACTAGACCACCGGCCAGCAGGACAGGTATTAATAGCGAAAACGTTCTTTTCATAATCCGTGGAAAGTTGGAGAATCACCGAAATTGATGCGCAATAATACTAACTTTGCGCAAATTCTAATGAACGAGTTTACCTTTCTCGTGTCGGTATAACTGACCGTACGGCAAAGTTTCCCGCCTGACCATCGATATTTATCAATCGGGCCGCCCCTGCCCGGTGGCTGTATGCAAGATTCCATGAAAGAAAAGGTTGTTCTGATTACCGGAGGTTCATCCGGGATCGGCAAAGCGCTGGCCTTTGCGTTTGGCCGCGCCGGTGCTACCGTTGTTATCTGTGCCCGTCGGGCGGATTCTCTCAAAACCGCCAGCGAGGAATTAAACCAGGCCGGTATTCCAAACCTGACTGTACCGGCCGATGTGAGCCAGGAGGCCGATATCCGCCATCTGATCGATGAAACCATCCGCCAGTACGGCCGGCTCGATATCCTCATCAATAATGCCGGTATCAGCATGCGCGCCATGTTCGAAGACCTGGACCCCGAGGTTATTCGGAAGGTAATGGATATTAATTTCATGGGAACCGTGTACGCCACCAAATACGCCCTTCCTTACATTAAGCGGGCAAACGGCTCCATTGTGGCCATCTCGTCGATAGCCGGCTACCGGGGCTTGCCAGTCCGGACGGGCTATTCCGCTTCGAAATTTGCGGTCAACGGCTTTCTGGAGGCCTTGCGGACGGAGCTGCTGCACACGGGCGTGCATGTATTGCTGGCCTGCCCGGGCTTTACCGCCTCCAATATCCGCATTGCAGCCCTGGATGAGCGGGGTGAATCCAAGGGGGAAACCATGCGCGATGAAGCCGGCATGATGAGCGCGGAAGAATGCGCAGACCATATTCTACGAGCCGTTAAAGCCCGTAAGCGGGACCTTGTCCTGACCACTCAGGGAAAACTGACCGTTTTCCTCAATAAGTGGCTTCCGGGCCTGACCGACCGGCTGGTATTCAATACGCTGGCGAAAGAAAAAGATTCGCCTCTGAAACGGTAGGCTGGGCGTTAGATTTCCCAGACCTGATCCCGGCGAATGTAGTAGAGGCCATCGTTCCAGTAAACCCGGAGCCAGATATCCTGGCTACCGAATATGTTCACCTTATGGCCTTTTCCGATGATGATGGCTACCGGAGCCGCGGAGGCGGGTTGCCGCCGCAGGTACACCCGCTCGCTATTGACGATCCCCGACTGGTACCGTTCGGGCAGGTTGATGAGCAGCAGCAGCCCCACCAGGTACAGCAGCGCAATCCGCTTGTGGTTGGTTTGAATGGCCTCACCCTGGCGGTGTTTTAGCCAGAACACGCCAAAGATGTATCCTCCCAGCAGGAGCAGAATCAGCGTTACGTACAAGCCGTATTGGTTAAAAAACAAGAAGAAATAATTCAGATCGTCCGTTTCGTACCCCCGCAGCTGGTGTTCGGTGGCGATATCGTGCATTTTCCGGAGCACAGCTTCGTCGGGGTGCCGGTTGTAGTACAGCTGAAGGTAGTACAACAAATGCGCGAAACGGCCCTGGGTTTCGTTGACATAAGCCAGTTTCAGCAGCATGGCATCCGTCAGGGGCTGGCCCGATTGTCGGTACTGATCAAAGAGCTGACCTGCTGCCGGATAGTCCCCGGCCACGAACAGAGAATCGGCCCGACGCACGATTTCCCGAGCGGGTTGAGCGTGAATCAGTTGAACCGCGAGCAGGGCCACACATGAAAAAAATACGCGTTTTTTGAGAAAACCAGCTTGCATACTCAGCGGAAAAAGCCTACTTTTGCATCGCAATTCGGGGAAAGATCACCGAAAAAGCAAAGTTAACAAGTTAGCCGGTAAAGTCGGAATTAGGTCTGAATGGCTGGCTTGGAATACCTGATCTGGTAGCTCAGTTGGTAGAGCAATACACTTTTAATGTATGGGTCCTGGGTTCGAGTCCCAGCCGGATCACCAGCAATAAAAATAAGCATTACGAATAAGGAAGGCTGAGTAAAAATTCAATTTATTTCTTACTCTGCATTCATTATCAAAAAGTTTGATCTGGTAGCTCAGTTGGTAGAGCAATACACTTTTAATGTATGGGTCCTGGGTTCGAGTCCCAGCCGGATCACCAAGAATACTTCACTTCAACAAGTCGAATCCCGGTACCGTCAGGTTCGGGATTTTGTACTTTAGCGCCTTTACTGAATCTCTTCTCGCGATTCTTCAATTTTTTTATCCTTACTCGCTTTATTTTTCGGCAGTACAAACGATGCCTGGAGGGTTATCCAACTGATTATCAACCGGCTTCTCCCTGTTTAACAAACTTCCTTTCTGGCAGTTGATTGCCATTTTATTTCAAAAATTTTACCATCACCCTTTCTTTTTTTTCTGTAAAAGGGTGTTTTCTAAGCCGCTTCTCAGCACTTACTGACAAAGCAGCCATTCACCGAAAAACTCATTCTACAAGCTCTATTTATCCCATAGCCAAATAAATTTTGGCCGGGTAACGAACCGTTCAGGCAATTGGTTTAAAGCATTTTAGCCTGCCTTTTCTAAAGCATAGAAAAAAAATAACCCGCAACGTTAAGGCTGCGGGTTACTGGGGTCACTTTTGTACTTAAAAAGGAAGTTCGTTTCCGTCTTCTTCCGTAAAGCTTGTCAGGGAAGGTGCCGGGGCATTGCCGCGCGATGGAGCAGAATTTCCGCCGCTATAACCGGCTGCCGGACCGGCCGGAGCAGCCTCCCCTTCCGTAGCCTCAATCCGCCAGGCACGAGCGTCGGTATACCAGCGATCGTTATATTCCCGGGACTCCAGGCTAAAGGAGATCTTCAGGGTATCGCCCGGAGCAAACTGCTTCAGGTCGTTGGCTTTTTCGCCCCAGGCCAGAAAACAAACCTGCTTGGGAAACTGATCGATGGTCTCGATGATAAATTGTTGCTTCACCCAGGTTCCGTTCTTCCCCTGTCCGGTCTGCTCGGGTAATACTTTCACGAGCTTTCCAATTGCGTCCATTGCCATAGTTGTCGAAAATCAGCGTTCGCCGCAGGGTAGCGGCGGTCAGTTTGAAAGCTTGAATTTACGAGTTTTTGCCGTAATTTTCCCCATATTTCTTCACAAAATCTGCCTCCTTTTTTATGCGAATTGGTGTTCTGCTGCACGGAAACGGTGTTTATGACGGCACCGAAATCCAGGAAGCTGTCCTAACGCTGCTGGCCCTGGCGGAAGTCGGGGCGGAAGCCATTTGCCTGGCTCCGAACGTGGACCAGCACCACGTCATCAACCACCTGACCGGTGATGATATGCACCAGACGCGGAACGTACTGGCCGAGTCGGCCCGGATCGCCCGCGGGGAAATCCGGGATCTGGCCACCCTGGCGCCGGACGAGCTCGACGGTCTGGTCATGCCTGGAGGATTTGGCACCGCCAAAAACATCACCAAATGGGCCTTTCAGGGCCCCCAGGGCGAGATGCTGGATTCGGTCCGTCAGTTGATCCGCGACCTGGTAGCCCGCCGCAAACCGATCGTTGGCCTCTGCATGAGCCCCACCACCATCGCCAAAGCCCTGGAAGGAACCGGCCTTTCGGCCCGGATGACCGTGGGTACCGACGCGGAGGACTCTCCCTACGACATTGCGGGCATCGCCGCGGGAATGAGCTCGCTGGGCCAGCAGCCGGTGATGCGCTCGGTGCAGGATATCGCCGTCGATCGCGACCTGAAGATCATTACCGCCCCCTGTTACATGATGAACGCCTCAATCCTGGACGTACGCAACAACATCCGCCAGGCCATTGAACAGATGATGCAACTTCATACTCAGGATGATACGGCTTCATTGGCCGAATAAAGCCGTTTTTTGCGTCTGCAAGTTTGTTTTTTTCCCAGGGTCGCTCTACTTTTGCCCCACGAAAAACACACCCGTCCATGTGGTGAAATTGGTAGACACGCCATCTTGAGGGGGTGGTGCCGCAAGGTGTGAGGGTTCGAATCCCTCCGTGGACACAAAAAGCCCGTCAGCAATCGTCTGACGGGCTTTTTTTATGCTAATTGTGAAAGTCCCACTCCCTTAGGCCGCCAGGTGCCCCAGGGCTGCATCAATCTGCTGAATGACCAGGGCCAGATCATCGGCCCGGCTGGCGTAATCCAGTTCATTGACGTCGATTACCAGCAACTTCCCGTCGGCATACCCTTCCGCAAAGGCTTCGTAGTACCGGTTGAGGTTGCCCAGGTAGTCCTCGCTGATGGACTGTTCAAAATCGCGGCCTCTGCGGCGGATCTGGGCGGTCAGTTTGGGCAGGTCAGCCCGCAGGTAGATCATCAGGTCGGGGGGCTGGACCAGCGCCAGCATGTTGTCGAACAGGCTGCGGTAGGTATGGTAATCGCGGTCGCTCATCTGACCGGTTTCGTGCAGGTTCTTGGCGAAGATATAGGCATCCTCGTAGATGGTCCGGTCCTGAATGACGCTCTGCTGCGATTCCCGGATGCGGAGCACCTGTTCGAAGCGGCTATTGAGAAAGTAAATCTGGAGGTTGAACGACCAGCGCTCCATGTCGCCGTAAAAGTCCTTCAGGTAGGGATTTCCTTCGACCGCTTCTTCCAGCAGTTCCCAGCCGTAATGGTCGGCCAGCAGCCTGGCCAGGGTGGTTTTTCCGGCGCCAATATTGCCGGTAATGGCGATGTGCATACGATCAGGTCGGTGAGTATCGGGGCGCGAAATACGCAAAAGCTCCTTCTTTTTCCTACCGCTCCGGCTGATATTTCTCATGCCTGTAAAAAGCCAAATGTCAGGGGCCGAACCTTCCCGGCCGAACGCCTTATGCCCCGGAATCGTTATCTTTGCGCCAAGATTGAAAATTACCCTGTTCGCATGAAACCGTACCGCGTTCTGCTTTACTACTGCTATACAACCATCGAAAACCCGGAGCAGTTTCGGGAGGAGCACCATCTCCTCTGCCTGCGGCTCAATCTTCTGGGCCGGATCATCGTGGCGGCAGAGGGCCTGAATGGGACCGTATCGGGGCTGGCGGCCGACTGCGAGGCCTACATCCAGGCCGTTAAAGCCGATTCCCGGTTTGCCAGCCTGGAGTTTAAGGTGGATCAGGCCGACGGCCATACCTTCCAGAAGCTGCATGTCCGGCTCAAAGAGGAAATTGTGAATTCGGACCTGCCCGTCGATCCGCGCTTGCGGACGGGTATCCACCTGGAGCCGGAGGCCTTCCGGCAGATGAAAGACCAGGAGGACGTGGTGCTTATCGACATGCGCTCCAACTACGAACACAGCGTCGGCAAATTCAGGGGCGCCATTACCTTCGACATGGAGAATCTGCGGGAGCTGCCCCAGCACCTGGCGGAGATCGAGCACCTGAAGCAGAAGAAAGTCATTACCTATTGCACCGGCGGCATCAAATGCGAAAAAGCCAGTGCCTACCTGCTCGAACAGGGCTTTGAAAACGTTTACCAGCTCCACGGCGGCATCATCAAATACGGCCTGGAAGCGGGGGGCGAAGATTTTGACGGCAAATGCTACGTGTTTGACAACCGGGTCGTCGTCGACGTCAATAAGGTCAATCCCACGGTCATTTCCACCTGCTCCGTCTGCGGGGAAGCCAGCGACCGGATGGTTAACTGCGCCAGTCCCACCTGCAACAACCACGTGCCGATGTGCGAACGCTGCGGCTGGGAAACCGAAGGCTGCTGCACCCCCTCCTGCCAGGCCGATCCCGAAAAGCGGGTTTATGACGGAACCGGTTATTACGGCAAGGAAAGCCAGGGATACACGCCCGTACTGGGGTACCTGAGCCGAAAGCGAAGCGAGAACGCCTTATCGTCAGCGGCCGACTAACCTGCCTTTTTCCCGTTCGTAGTGGGTTTGTTAACATATTGCGGGGCTATTCGTACCTTTGCGCGCAATCTGACAAACTGAACACCACCATGACGGAACATAAACCGCTGATCCTGGTCTCCAACGACGACGGAATTACCGCGCACGGCATTCGTACCCTCGTTACTTTGATGCGGGAATTGGGCGAAGTGGTTGTCGTTGCGCCCAACAGCCCCCAGTCCGGCATGGGCCACGCCATTACCATTGCCTACCCGCTGCGCCTCTACAAAACCGACATTTTTGACGATATCCCGGCGTACGAATGCTCCGGCACACCGGCCGACTGCGTTAAACTGGCCAAGCACCACGTCCTGAAGGACCGTGCCCCGGACCTTGTCGTGAGCGGCATTAACCACGGCAGTAATACGTCCATCAGCGTGCTGTATTCCGGCACCATGTCGGCAGCCATCGAAGGCGCGATCGAAGGAATTCCTTCCATTGGTTTCTCACTCTGTGATTTTACCCGGGATGCGGACTTTTCCCACACCCACGACCACGTCCTGCGGATTGCCCGGCAGGTGCTGGAAAATGGTCTTCCCAAAGGCGTCGCCCTCAACGTCAATTTCCCCGCCAAGTCCCACGAGCCGATCCGGGAAATCCGGGTTTGCCGCCAGGCCAACGCCAAATGGCAGGAAGAGTTTGACCACCGCCGGGATCCCTACGGACGCGGTTATTTCTGGATGGCCGGAAATTTCGTCAATTATGATACCGGAGAAGATACCGATGAGTACGCCCTGTCCTTAAACTGCACGTCGGTCGTTCCCTGCCAGTATGACTTAACTGCCTACCAGACGCTGGATGTCATGCGCCAGTGGCAACTGAATGCTCCCGTACCGGGAAATGCGCTTTAACGCTCCTTCGCTCATCAACCGAACTTGTAATCAACCCAACGTATGGCTATTCTGGGAAGTTTATTAAAGCGGGGAATTAAGCTCACCAACGTCGTTCGACGAAAAAAGCTCAATCCACACAAGCTTCAGAAAAAAACGCTGACCAAACTCATCGCCAAAGCGCGAAATACCGAATTTGGTCATACCTACCATTTTGAAGAAATACTCAGTTCGGCCCTGTTCGAGGACGAAAAGGCCTATTTCCGGTATTTCACTAAGCACGTCCCGATCTACGATTATAACAAGATCTACGCTGAATGGTGGCACCGGACCCTGGAAGGCGAAAAGAACATAACCTGGCCCGGCCGGGTCCGCTATTTTGCCCTGAGTTCGGGCACGTCGGAAGCGGCCTCGAAATACATACCGGTCACCAAGTCCATGTCCAAAGCGATTCAGAAGACGAGCATTCGCCAGATTCTGACGCTGGGCCGCTACCCGGATCTTCCCTCAACGCTCTACGAAAAGGGCTTTCTGATGCTCGGTGGCAGCACGAACCTGACGTTCCGGGGCAACCATTTCGAGGGTGACCTCAGCGGCATTACGGCCAGCCAGATACCGTTCTGGTTCCAGCGATTTTACAAACCGGGCAAGGAAATCGCCCGGGAAAAGGACTGGGCCCTGAAGCTCGACGAAATTACCCTGCAGGCCAACCAGTGGGATATCGGCTTCGTAGTCGGCGTACCGGCCTGGCTGCAGCTGCTCATGGAGAAAATCATCGCCCATTATGGCGTGAAGAACATCCATGACATCTGGCCGAACCTGATGGTGTTCTGCCACGGTGGGGTGTCCTTTGAGCCTTACAAGAAAGGCTTTGAGAAACTGCTGGGGCGGCCCATTACCTATATCGAAACCTACCTGGCTTCGGAAGGCTTTATCGCCTACCAGACGCATCCGGACGCCGAGGGCATGCAGCTGGTGCTCGACAACGGGATCTTCTTTGAATTCATCCCGTTCAACGACGAGAACTTCAGCCCGGACGGTGAACTGATCGGAAAGCCCAGGACGCTGATGATCGACGAGGTGGAGGAAGGCCGGGAATACGCCCTGCTGCTGTCGACCTGCTCAGGTGACTGGCGGTACATGATCGGCGATACCATCCGGTTTGTTTCCAAGGAACGGAGCGAAATCATCATTACCGGCCGGACCAAGCACTTCCTGAGCCTCTGCGGGGAGCACCTCTCGGTGGACAACATGAACAAGGCTGTTGAACTGGTTTCCCAGGAAATGGGGATCACCGTGCGGGAATTTACCGTCGAAGGCATTTCCTACGATACCCTGTTTGCCCACCATTGGTTTATCGGCACCGACGATCCGGTCTCCTCCGAAGAACTCAGAAAGCGGATCGATGCCAAGTTATCGGAACTGAACGATGATTATGCCGTTGAACGCCGCCACGCGCTGAAGAACATATTCCTGACGGTACTCCCTTCCGCCACCTTCTACCAGTGGATGGACTCCCGGGGAAAGATGGGCGGGCAGCATAAGTTTCCGCGTGTCCTGAAGAAAAACCTCATCCAGGACTGGGAAGGATTCCTGCGGCAGAAAGGATTTTCGCCCGAAGAAGCCCGGACCCAGAAAAGCAGCTAACCTAAAGCCCCCGAGGTACCTCGGGGGCTTTTCTTTTTCAGGGCTGCTGAATCAGGGCCATAAGGGGACCGTAGAGCCGCGTCCAGGCCAGTTGGAGAGCGATTCCGATGAACACCAGGCCGGTCGTTTTGTTGAACCACCAGACAATCCGGGTCGTAAACAGAGGCTTCAGGCGTTGGGCAAAAATGGCCAGGCAGGATTCAATGATAAAGATGCTGATGATACTGGCTGACAGGAAAGTGATCTGATGCGGCAGATCGTACTGGGATTTCTGGCTCAGGTAGGCCGACAGGGCAACCCATGTAATGAAGTTAACGGGGTTAAGTCCGTTCAGCAGAAAACCGGTGGAAAAGTAATAGATGAAGTTACCGAAGCGGGTTTTGGGATAAGCCAGCCGGGGGGTGCCCTTGATGAGGTTCGTCAGGCCCATGGCCAGCAGAAAGGCCACCCCCAAAATCGTGATGTAAATCTCAATGCCTTTAACCTGGGGAAGCGCGGAAGTGCCGAACAGGGCGCAGGCGACCAGGATCATATCGCAGACGACCACCCCGAACGCAATCTTGATGCCCGCCCGGTAGCCGTTGTCGACACTGTTCTGCAGCAGCGAAAAAAAGACGGTGCCAAACGTCGAACAAAGGGGAATGCCGGCCAGTAAGCCCAGAAAAAACGCCTTGATCATGCGTGTTTTACAGCTGTTTAAGTCGGGCAACCATCAATAGGGAACAAACGCTGAGCGAATCGGTAATTTCACTATTCATCACCATCCGAATGGCTTCCGTCAGGTGCACGCGCCGAAGCTGCAGGTCTTCGGTTTCTTCGGGCTCGTGGTCACCCTGGCTGAGGCCCTCGGCCACGTAGACAAACCCTTCCTCATCAGTGGCCGAATTGGACGTATGGATCCGGCCGATTTTGGTCCAGCGCTGGGCGATCAGACCGGTTTCTTCCTTCAGTTCCCGCCTGGCCGATTCCAGGGGGTCGGTGCCCAGGGGCGAACCGCCTTCGGGAATCTCCCAGGAGTATTCGTTTAGGGGATACCGGTACTGGCCCACCAGGTAGGTGTAACCTTCATCGTCAATCGGTACCACCGCCACCGCTTTGTTCTTGAAACTGACGACACCGTAAATGCCGGGAGTACCCGCCGGGGTAATCACGTCTTCGTGCCGGATGGATAGCCAGTTATTTTCGTAAACAACGTCCGAACGGAGCGTCTTCCAGGGATTATCCGATGGGTTCATGGCCGCAAAGGTACGGAGAAAACCGTATGCTTTGTACCTTTGGCTTCCAATCCGCATTCCGCTATGCAGCCTGCCCAGCAGATCAAATACAAATGGATGTCGTTATCGCTGGGCCTGAGTCTGGTGCTGATGGCGATTAAATTTGCGGCCTGGTGGCTGACAAACTCCACAGCCATCCTTACCGACGCGCTGGAGTCGATTATCAACGTCATCGCCAGCGGCTTTGCGCTTTACAGCATTTACCTGTCCGGCCTGCCCCGCGACCGGAATCATCCCTACGGCCATGGTAAAATTGAATTCTTCTCCTCCGGATTCGAAGGTGCGCTGATTCTGTCGGCCGGTTTTTTTATCGGGATTCAGGCGGTTCGGTCCCTGTTTGAACCCCTGCCGATCAGTAACCTGGATTGGGGCCTGGCGCTCATTGCCGTAACGACGCTGGTGAATGCCGCCATGGGCTGGTCGCTGATCCGAAACGGCCGCCGGACAAACTCCATAACGCTCATTGCCGACGGCCAGCACCTGCTCACCGACAGCATCAGCAGCCTGGTCGTGCTGGTCGGCGTGGTAACCATGCTGGTCACGGGCCTGGCCTGGATTGACGGAGCCCTGTCACTGGGCCTGTCCGGTGTCATCATCTTCAATGGGTTCCGGATGGTTCGCCATTCGGTGGCCGGACTTATGGACGAAACGGACCTATCGCTGTTAAACCGGATCGTGACGATTCTCAACCAGCACAAACACCAGAACTGGATCGACGTTCACAACCTGCGCGTGCAGCGGTACGGGGCTGATCTGCACATTGACTGCCACCTGACCCTGCCCTATTACTGGAACCTGACCCAGGTCCATGATGAGGTACGCCTGTTTGAAACGAGACTGAAGGCTGAAGTGGATGGCGAGGTGGAGATTTTCATTCATGCCGACCCCTGCCTGCAGGAGTGCTGCCATTACTGCCGGGTGGAAGACTGCCCGGTCCGGGGGCACCATTTTGTGCGAAATGTGCAGTGGACGGTGGCCAATATCTCGACCAATCAGAAGCATTTTGTCCCGGTTTCGGAATAACCCCTGCAATCTTTTTTGCCCGCTTCACTTGACTTTGCGTAAACGCTTTGTAATTTACGGTGAAAATTTAGTATTTGCAGAAGAAATACTTTATTCAGGTTGTATTCTATTACCGGAAAGGCTGGCTGTTTCTTGAAGCCAGCCTTTTTACTATCTTTCCGGGCAAAATCCCTTGACCTATGCAGACACGTCGCACGTTTCTTAAACAATTAGGGGCGTTTACGGCCGCTTCGGCCGCCGTCCCGGCTCTGGCCTTCGAACCCGCCAAAAAGCTCTGGTTTGATATCTCCCTGGCGGAATGGTCGTTGCACAAAGCCCTCTTTGCCGGGAAAATCAATAACCTGGATTTTCCCCGGATTGCCAAACAGGAGTTCGGCATCGAGATCGTCGAATACGTCAACCAGTTCTTCAAGGACAAAGCAAAAGATACCGCCTATCTGAACGATCTGCTGGCCCGCTGCAAGGACAATGGCGTCAAGAACCACCTGATCATGATCGATGGCGAAGGCGGGCTGGCCGAACCCGACGCCACCAAGCGGAACCAGGCGGTCGATAACCACAAAAAATGGGTGGAATGCGCCAAATACCTGGGCTGTAAAACGATCCGGGTTAATTCCTTTGGCCCGGGTACGGCGGAAGAAGTAGCCCAGGCGGCCGTTGACGGACTGGGCAAACTGGGTGAATTCGCCAAGACGATGAACATCAACGTCATCGTCGAGAACCACGGCGGCTATTCCTCCAACGGTCAGTGGCTGGTCGGGGTGATGAAGCAGATCAACATGAAAAACGTCGGCACTCTGCCCGATTTCGGCAATTTCTGCGTCAAGCGGAGCGAAGGAACGGAATGGGGCGGCAAGTGCGTCGAAGAATACGATCGCTATAAAGGCACGGCCGAGATGATGGCCTTTGCCAAAGGCGTCAGCGCCAAAGCTCACGAGTTCGATGCCAGCGGCAACGATACCCTGGTCGACTACCAGCGGATGATGAAAATCGTCAAGGACAGCGGCTTCAAAGGAATCGTCGGCATCGAGTTTGAAGGCTCGAAAATGGACGAGTACGAAGGTATCCGCAAGACCAAGGCGCTGCTGGAACGGGTGGGCACGATGGTTTAGTTAAGAATGAAAAGTTAAAAATGAAAAGTAGGCTCCGCCGGTTATGTTACCAACTGGCGAAGCCTACTTTTCATTTTGAACTTTTCATTTTTAACTACTTTAAGCTTCCCATCCCCCCATCAACCCCAATAACCTGCCCGGTAATCCAGGTAGCCTGGTCCGAGAGGAGAAAGGCGGCCATGGCGGCCATGTCCTGGGTGGTTCCGACGCGCCCGAGGGGGTGGCGTTTGTTGGCCGCATCGCGCCGTTCGCCTTCGAGCAGCGGTTCGGCCAGCGGGGTATCCGTCAGTGAAGGGGCCAGGGCGTTGACCCTAATGTTATGAGGCGCGAACTCAGCTGCTAAGGACCGTGTTAGGCCCTCCACGGCGGCCTTGGCCACCGATACCGACGAATGGAGGCCCATTCCCAATTTCACCGCCACCGTGCTGAAGAGGATGATGCTGGCGTTTTTGGGTTTCTTCAGACTCGTAAACGCGGCTTTGATGGTTTCAATCGCCCCCAGCACGTTGATCTGCAGGTCCCGGTCGTAATCTTCCCGTTGTAACCGCTGAAAGGGCTTCAGGTTGATCGTACCCGGGCAATAGACCAGGCCATGAATGACTTCCGGGAGTTGGGCAAAGGTCTCACCGGCCGGCTGGGTGACATCCCAGTTCAGGTGAAGCGATTCAATGCCTTCGGGCGCCCTCCGCCCTACGGTGATGAGACTGGCCCCTTCAGCCAGCAAATGCTGAGCCAGGGCGTGGCCAATGCCGGAGCTGGCACCGACGATCAGAATGGTTTTTCCGGTAAAGGTTGGCATGGGAACGGACGATTACAACAAAGCGGCAGCTACCCGAGGGTCTCTGCCGCTTTGCCTTATTGGGTTATAGACTCGGTGAAGGCGTCGAAATATGCTTCAGAAACTCATTCCGGACGGCTTCCTCCTTAAACTTGCCGCTGTAGTGGACCGTCACCGTCGAACTGGCCGTATCATTGACGCCCCGCGTACAAACGCAGAGGTGTTTGGCATCGATCACCACCGCGACGTCTTCCGTCTGGAGCACCTGCTTGAATTCGTTGGCAATCTGAACCGTTAAGCGCTCCTGCACCTGAGGGCGTTTGGCGTAGAACTGTACGATCCGGTTCAGTTTGGATAGCCCGATTACTTTCCCACTGGAAATATAGGCCACGTGGGCCAGGCCAATGATGGGCACAAAATGGTGCTCGCAGGTCGAATGCACCGTAATATCTTTTTCCACCAGCATCTGATTGTACTGATACCGGTTGTCGAACAGGGTTGGCTTGGGCTTATTGGCCGGGTTGAGGCCGGAAAAAGTTTCCTGAACGAACATCTTGGCGACCCGCCGGGGCGTTCCCTGCAGGCTGTCGTCGGTCAGATCCAGGCCCATGATGTTCATGATTTCCCGGAAATGCTTTTCGATCAGTTCAATTTTCAATTCATCGTCCATCGCGAAAGCATCCTCCCGCAGCGGGGTATCCGCCGAGGTACCCACATGTTCATCGCCCATCTCGTCGATCGCCGAAAGGTCAACCTGCTTTCCGTTGGTATAGGAGTGTCCGTTAGGCGGGATATTCAACAAAGTTCCGTTCGGTTTCATAAAGTCGGATTTTGAGATCAAGCGATTGGTCTATGTGGTTTCTGAGGGTGTCGTAGATGACGATGGCAATGTTTTCGGCGCTGGGATTCAGGTTCCGAAACGCTTCCGTGTCCAGGTTCAGATTCCGGTGATCGAAAGGATCGAGCACGTGCACCTTGATCAGGTCACTTAGCTTTTTCATGTCATAGACATAACCTGTCTCCGGATCCACCGTGCCCGTTACCTGGACGATCAGGTCGTAATTGTGACCGTGGTAGTGCGGATTATTGCACTTCCCAAAAACGCGCTGGTTTTCGTCGTCGGTCCAGGCAGGATTATGCAGACGGTGCGCTGCATTGAAGTGCTCCTTTCGGAACACCGATACACGGGGTTTCTCCATCATCGTTCAGCCAATGCCATTGGCCTTGGGGTTTGAGTTTTCCAACTCAGCTGTCGTCAGAAAGTATGTCTGCAACACAGGTGAGCCGTCAAGCGGTAGCCGGTTCCGATTACGCTTTCGGGAGGGTGTCACGTCGTCTCAACAGACGGATGAAGCGCTTTGTTCAACTTTTGCGCACAAATATTAAACAAAGATCTGCATTCTCTTCACTAACAGTCCGATAGCAGCGTTGGGTTCCTTCCCGGGCGATAAATGCGTTGTTGCGGATCTGGTCGTGGAGGAAATGGTGAAATAAAGACTTGGCAAAAGCCAATTTTTTACCTTTTTTGCGACTGGTTCCAATCCCTCCTCTGCCGCTGTGAAAACCGATCGTCGCACGTTTATCCGGCAAGCCGCCCTGACGGCTTCCTCGGTTCCGCTTTTATCCAACCTGGTTACGGGCACACCGGCCCCTGATCCTGCTGTTCGCCTGGCCTTTATCGGGACCGGTTACCGCGGCCGCAACCATATCGAGCAGGCCTTGTACCGCTCCGACGTGTCCATTACGGCCATCTGCGACGTAGACCCCGACGCCCTTGGCCGCGCCAAAGCCCTGATCCAGAAAGCGGGACGCGCCGAACCAGCCATCTACGGAAAAAATGACCAGGATTTTTTGAACCTGCTTAAGCGGGACGATATCGACGGTGTCATCATCGCCACTCCCTGGGAATGGCACGTGCCGATGGCTGTAGCCACCATGAAAGCGGGTAAGTACGCCGCCGTGGAAGTTTCCGCCACGGTCACGCTGCAGGAATCCTGGGATCTGGTGAACACGTCCGAAAAAACCGGCATGCCCTGCATGATTCTGGAGAACGTCTGCTACCGGCGCGACGTCATGGCGGTGCTGAACATGATCCGGCAGGGGATGTTCGGTGAAATGCTTTACGCCCACTGCGGCTACCAGCACGACCTGCGCGAGGTAAAATTCAACGACGGAAAACGCTATGCCGGCGGTGGGGTTGAGTTTGGGCCTAAAGCCCATGCTGAAGCGCGCTGGCGGACCCAGCATTCGGTGGACCGGAACGGGGATCTGTACCCGACCCACGGCCTGGGACCGGTGGCGCACTGGCTGAATATTAACCGCGGGAACCAGTTCACGCACCTGACCTCCACGGCTACCAAAGCGCGCGGACTGCACAAGTACGTGGTGGACAAAGGCGGACCCAATCACCCCAACGCCAAGGTAAATTTCAAGCTAGGCGATATCGTTACCACCGTTATCCAGTGTGCCAATGGGGAAAACATCGTGCTGATGCACGATACCAACTCGCCCCGTCCCTATTCGCTGGGCTTCCGGGCGCAGGGTACGCAGGGGATCTGGATGGACGACGGCGACACGATTTACCTGGAGGGGACCAGCGCCAAACCCCATACCTGGGAACCCTTCGCGCCTTACCAGGAAAAATACGACCATCCGCTCTGGAAGCAACACGCCGCGGCCGCCGACAAGGCCGGGCATGGCGGTATCGACTTTTTTGTGCTGCGGGGCTTCATCGAAGCGGTCAAACGGAGGGCACCGGTGCCCATCGACGTATACGATGCGGCCGTCTGGAGCGCCATCAGCCCCCTGTCGGAACAATCCATTGCCCAGGGCAGCAAGCCCATTCCGTTCCCCGATTTTACGCGGGGAAAATGGAAGACAAATAAACCTATCTTTGCGCTGAACGACGAGTATTAGACCCTTATGACCCCTACCGCCCCTACGACCGCTTCCCGTTCCTACCTGGGCCCGCTGCTGATCATCGGTGCCCTGTTTTTCATTTTCGGCTTTGTAACCTGGGTCAACAGCGTCCTCATCGCCTTCTTTAAACAGGCGTTCCAGCTCAGCAACGTTTCGTCCAACCTGGTGGCCTTCGCCTTTTTTATTTCCTACACCATCATGGCGATACCCTCATCCCAGGTGTTGAAAAAGCCCGGTTTTAAGAACGGCATGTCCCTCGGACTGGTAGTTATGGCCATCGGCACGCTGATTTTTGTCCCGGCGGCCCGCTCGGTTTCCTACCCGCTGTTTCTGGTAGGTCTTTTTATGATCGGTATCGGGCTGACGGTGCTGCAGACCGCGTCCAATCCCTACGTGACCATTCTGGGTCCGCGGGAAAGTGCCGCCCAGCGCATCAGCTTTATGGGTATTGCCAATAAGCTGGCGGGCATTATCAGCCAGTTCGTCTTCGGGGGCCTGTTGCTCACCGGGGCGAATGTCGTTGGTTCGGCCAGTCTGGAAAAAGTCGTTACGCCTTACCTGATCCTGACAGGTGTGCTGCTGGTGCTGGCGCTGTTGATCCGATTTTCCAGCCTTCCCGAAGTTTCCGAGGAACAGGACGATCTGCCCGCCGATCAGGCGAGCCAGCATAACAGCGTATGGGCTTATCCCAACCTGGTGCTGGGGGTACTGGCCTTGTTTTGCTACGTAGGTGCCGAGGTCATTGCCGGTGATACGATCATCAATTACGGCACCGCCATCGGGTTCAGCAACGACGAAGCGAAGTACTTTACCACCTACACGCTTTATGGCCTGCTGGGTGGCTACATACTGGGGATTGTCCTGATTCCGAAATACATTTCCCAGCAGACTGCCCTTCGTTTTGGCGCCATCTGGGGCCTGGTCTTCACCGTAGCCGCGCTGCTGACGGATGGAGGCATGTCCATCCTGAGCGTTGCCCTGATGGGTTTCGGCCTGGCTCCAATCTGGCCGGCTGTCTGGCCGCTGGCGCTGAACCGCCTGGGGAAATTCACCAAAATTGGTTCCGCCCTGCTGATTATGGGCATTTCCGGCGGGGCCCTGCTGCCGCTGCTGCACGGATACCTGACGGATTTGATGCCCTTCAAACTGGCTTATGCCCTGCTCCTGCCCCTGTTCGGGTTCATCCTGTATTACGCCCTTTCGGGTCATAAGAAAACAAGCTGGTAAGTCTTAATCCCTATGGCGCTCTCCGTTTCCACTCCCGGCCGTATATGTTTATTTGGGGAACACCAGGATTACCTGGGGTTACCGGTGATCGCGGCGGCCATTTCGCGGCGGGTGACGCTTACCGGCGAAAGGCGGAAAGATCAGACGGTTAGGATCAACCTGCCGGATATCGGCGAAGTAGAGGAATTTTCGGTCAGCGACGAGCCGCTTTCGTATACCAAACCCCGCGACTACTTTCGCAGTGCCTACAACGTCCTGCTCCGAAACGGCTATACCTTCGGTCACGGGCTGGAATGTGAGGTCAAGGGCAATATTCCGCTCAATTCCGGCACCTCCAGTTCGTCGGCCCTGGTCGTATCCTGGATTCACTTTCTGGCCGAGCTGAGCGACCAGGCTCGTCCGCTGAGCCGCCGGCGCATCGGCGAATTAGCCAACCAGGCGGAAGTAACCGAATTCGGGGAGCCCGGCGGGATGATGGACCATTATTCGACGGCCGTAGGCAATGTCATTTACCTGGCCTCCCAACCCCGGATTGAACTCGAAGAGCTGCATCCCAAGCTCGGCGCTTTTGTGCTGGGCGATTCCGGGGAGCCAAAGGATACAATCGGCATTCTGGGCCGCGTCCGGAAGGGCATGCAGCAAATTATCGAAAAAATCCGAACGGTTAATCCCGAATTCAGCCTGGAAACCGGCGAAGCCAGCGATGCTGAGCGGTTTGCCGGCCTGCTGAGCCCGGAGGAATATACCTTGCTGGCGGGAAACCTCATCAACCGCGATCTGCTCCGGGAGGCCCGGCGGGTCCTGGAAGCAACTGACCTTAACCACCTCCGGCTGGGTGAACTGCTGAACCGCCACCAGGATCAGCTTCGGGACGCCCTCCAGATTTCCACCCCCAAAATTGACCGGATGATCCGCGCGGCCCTGGCGGCCGGAGCGCTGGGGGCGAAAATAAACGGGTCCGGTGGCGGCGGCTGCATGTTCGCTTATGCCCCGGGCCATGCCGCCAGTGTGGCGGAAGCCATCGAACGGGAAGGCGGTCAGGCTTACATCATCCACATCGACCAGGGTACGCTGGCCGAGCCCCGTTAAAATGAAATTGGCTTCCGCCGAAAGCAGGCCGCATTGAAACGTGTTGGCGGGTTATTTCGTTACCTTTGCAGAATCAAGCAACGACGAAACCCGTTCGCCATGCAGGCTCCCGCCCTTTTGTCGGAATCCACCGCCGACCTACGCTATTGCCCTTCGCTGACCCAGTACAGCCGCCGCCAGACCATCACCGTTAATATTGGCGAAGTGCCCCTGGGCTCGGATTACCCCATCCGGGTGCAGTCAATGACGACTGTGGATACCATGGATACGCTGGGATCGGTCGAACAATGCATTCGCATGATTGAGGCGGGTTGCGAATACGTCCGGATCACGGCTCCGTCCGTTAAGGAAGCCCAAAATCTGGAGAATATCCGCAAAGAACTGCGCCAGCGTGGATATAACACTCCACTGATTGCCGATATCCATTTTACCCCCAACGCGGCTGAATTGGCCGCCCGCCTGGTCGAGAAAGTCCGGATCAACCCGGGAAACTACGCCGACCGGAAACGGTTCGAATTCATTGACTATACCGATGCCTCCTACGCGGCCGAGCTGGAACGCATCCGCGACAAATTCCTGCCGCTGGTGCGCATCTGCAAAGAATACGGAACCGCCATGCGGATCGGCACCAACCACGGTTCCCTTTCCGACCGAATTCTGAGCCGCTACGGCGATACGCCCGTCGGCATGGTCGAATCCGCCCTGGAGTTTCTGCGCATCTGCGAGGATGAGCAGTATTACAACATTGTCCTGTCGATGAAATCCAGCAACACGCAGGTCATGGTACAGGCCTACCGGCTGCTGGTCCAGCGACTGTCCGAGGAAGGCATGAAACCCTACCCGCTGCACCTGGGCGTTACGGAAGCCGGCGAGGCCGAAGACGGTCGGATTAAATCAGCCGTCGGGATCGGTACGCTGCTTGAGGACGGCCTGGGTGATACTGTCCGGGTGTCCCTGACGGAAGATCCTGAGTTCGAAGCGCCCGTCGCCCGCGCGCTGATCGACCGCTACACCAACCGGGCCGGCCACGCCCCGATTCCGGCGATTTCGACTTATCCGATTGATCCTTTCCAGTATACCCGCCGGAAAACGCACGAGGTTGCCAATTTTGGGGGAATTAATGTCCCGCGGGTCGTGGCGGATTACTCTCTGATTCCGCTGACCGAACACGAGCAGCTTCGGCCCATCGGCCATTTTTACCTGCCCGTACCGGATAAATGGCGGATGAACGACCTCGGCGCGGATTACCTCTATACCGGCCGGACGCCCGCGGGCTTCATGCTGCCCAACGGTCTGAAGGAAATTCTCGACTTTCCCGTCTGGAAATTGGCCACAGACCAGACCAACACCTTTCCGCTCCTTTCCGCCCAGACGTATCGTAAGGCCGTAGAAGCAGGGGAAGCCCTGCATCCGGTGCTGAATTTCGTGCAGCTGACGCTGGCAGACCTGGATGACGCGCTGGTGGAAAGCCTGAAAAGTGATTCACGCATCGTACTCGCTATCCGGACCGACAACGACCACGCCATGGCGGAGCTGCGCCGCCTGTACGTGAGCCTGATCCAGGCAGACCTGACCTGCCCGGTCATTAACCTGCGGAGCTTCCCGGACGCCCAGGGCGATGCGCTGCAGCTGTACGCGGCCACCGATACGGGCGGCCTGCTGGTCGATGGCCTGGGAGACGGCATCTGGCTGACGACCGACCAACTCCCCGATCTTTCGCCGGCCCAACGGCTGGAAACGGCCGGGCGGTATAATTCCATCAGCTTCGGCATTCTCCAGGCGGCGCGGACCCGGATGTCCAAGACGGAATACATTTCCTGCCCATCCTGCGGCCGGACGCTGTTTGACCTGCAGGAAACTACGGCCATGATCCGGAAACGAACTGATCACCTGAAAGGGGTTAAAATCGGGATCATGGGCTGCATCGTAAACGGCCCGGGCGAAATGGCCGATGCCGATTACGGTTATGTGGGCATCGGTAAAGATAAAATTGCCCTGTACCGGGGCCAGCAGGTTGTCAAAAAATCAGTCCCGGCCGACCGGGCAGTCGACGATCTGATTGAGCTGATTCGGGAGGATGGCCGCTGGCTGGAACCTGAAATGCTTGAGTTGTAAAATCAGTCGTTGCGTTGAAACAAAACCTTTCCACACCCGATTAGCAGGATGATTCTGCTTCCTGGTTCAATCTCTCACTTTTATTCACCTTGACACGATGGCGCGGTTAGCGGACTATTTTAAAATTGGGGATGTGTTTCGGTATTTTTTTCGGGTGTTCCGCAAGCCGGATCCGAACCAGCCGACCAACGTCAACCTGCGCATGATGCACGGGATCAACCGAATCTCCATCGTCATGTTTCTGATTTGCGTAATTGTTATGATCATTCGCGCCATTATGCGATGAACATCGAAGAAATACGGACTTACTGCCTGACGAAACCCGGTGTAACGGAAGACTTTCCGTTTGGGGAGGAAACGCTCGTTTTTAAGGTCGGCGGAAAGATTTTCGCCCTGGCCGGTCTGGATAACCAGCCTCCGACCATCAACCTGAAGTGTGATCCGGAGCGGGCCATCGAACTGCGCGAAACCTACGATGCCGTCCGGCCCGGATACCACATGAACAAGAAGCATTGGAATACGGTGACGGTCGACGGCTCCTTTCCGCGGGCGAAGCTGGAAGAGTGGATCACCCACTCGTATGATCTGGTCTATACTAGTCTGCCGAAAACGATTCGGACCCATTTAATTTCTACGGAATAAACTTGGCAGGGCGGTCAGGTTTTGGTAAATTCGTTTGATTCTGTGAAAGAGACTGCGTTATGGAAGTTGCGCTCTTGTGTTTGTTGTTTATCCCCTACCTGGTTATCCGCTATTACCTGACCGACCACGAAACGCCGGCCGAAAAGGACCGTCGCCGGCTGGCAAGGGGAATCGGACTGCTAAAAAGCCAGGAGTACGAAGCGGCACTCACGTTTTTTGACGAAGCGGTACAGCAATACCCCAAATCCGCCGTTGCTTTTGCCCTCCGCGGTCGTTGCCACCTCCGGCAGGATAACTGCTATTCGGCTTTGTTTGACCTTACGCAGGCCCTTAGCCTGGATAATACGCTGGCGGAAGCTTATGTCGATAAAGGCATTGCCCTCTATCAGCTGAATCTGTTTCAGGAGGCCTTCCGCGAGTTTGACAAGGGCGTCTGGCATTATCGCGGGAAGGAACCCGATGCGCTCCGCTGGCGGGCGATGGCCCGAATCCGGCTCCGGCAGCTGCCGCAGGCGGAACATGATCTGAACCGGGCGGTCAACTTGGGTGATGAAAACGCCGCTTACCTGCTCAAGCAACCCCCATTTACACGCCCGGTGCGGGCCCAATAAAAAAGGACGACCCGAGAGTCGTCCTTTTTTATTGGTGTCCATCCAGTTATTTGAGGCGATCCAACTGGAGCGTATTCCGCCGGGTATCCATCTGGGCGGCGCGGGCCAGTTCCAGGGCTTTCTGGGCGGCACGCAGGGCATCGGCCGATTTACCGGCCCGGTGATACGCCTCTGCCTGTTCATAATAGACATCGGCCTGCTCTTTGGGTAGCCTGGCCAGGGTCAGGGCCTTGTTCGTCCAGTTAACTACCGTCGGGGCATCCGCTGCGTCCGGACTGCGTCCGTTAAAGAGGCGAATGACGTACAGATATTCAGGCAGGGTGAACGAGCTCTGGTTGCTGTGGCTATCCATGCGGGAAGCGGCCCGGCCGGATTGGTCGGCGCGGAAATAAGCGTAGATTTCCGGTAACAGCGTCCGGTTGGCGGCCACCTTGGGATCAATCCCGATCTTCTGCAGACCATCGCGGATAGCCAGAATCTTGGCGACAGGATACTGGCTTCCCCGGCTGCTGTAGAGCGACGACATCAGGATGTTTTCGGCCGTCGAACGGACCTGGTCAGCCCCATATTTCAGGTACTGATCCAGATGGCCCAGCATGTACTGGAAGAGCGGATTATCCACATCCATAATCAGCTTCTGCAGCACCAGCCAGTTGGTCTGACTGGCGTACGAATTGGCCGGTATCTGCCGGACATAGTCGTTCATCACCCGGATGTTCGTGGCGGTATCCCGCGTTACCTTGGCGTACAGGCCATAATCGATCAGGAAATTTGACGAGCGTTCTCCTTTTTCGTACCGTTGCCGCATGCCAAGGCTCTGGGAAGCCGGGCTCAGGGCATCGGTACCGTGCCGGATCACTTCGTCGGCAATGTTGTTGCTCTGGGCGACATGGACCAGCTTTCCCTGCGGACTGTAGTACAGAAAAAACGGCAAGGCCGGGATATAAAGCTTGTTTTTTTCCAGAAACGCTACAGTTTCGCGGTTGGCGATATCCAGCTTACCGGAGATAAACTTGCTGTTATAAAACGTTCCGACCCGCTTCTCCTCGAAGATGGGAATAAAGCTCTGGCAGACGTGGGAGGTCGGCGAATAAATCTCGATAAAGAGTGGTTTATTGGCCTTCCGGGCGGCTTCGAGCAGGCTGTTCATCGGACCGCCCCGGAACTGAACACCCCCGCCCCGGGTCTGGGCCATCAGCGGGAAGGCCAGGACTAAGGCCCAAAGGACCAGTCCGGCAATTCTGGTTTTCATACAGTTACGTTAAGACAATTATTTTTGCTGCTGAGCACGGTATTCTTCGTCAACCCGTTTGCTCATCGTCCGGCACATATTATCAATCTCGTCGGCCATCTGCTGGTCGCCCGTCGCCGTCACAATCATATCGGCCAGGCTGCCGATAACTTCAATGCAAAACCGCTTCATGTCGGTCACCTCCATGTCCTTTGTCCACAAATTGAGGCGAAGCGTGCCCCGGTGGTAATGGTCCCAAAGGGCCACGGCGATCGATTTGGTATCGCTGAGCCCCTCGTTGGGGTTTTCCGTGGCGTCCCAATAGATTTTTTCGGGGATATTCTGGTTATCGAGTTCTACGGAAAACCGAATTTCAGACTTTTTCATGTTCGTACGAGCCAGTAAAAATGAAACCCCGCCGCTGTTTGGCGGGGTACTGTGCCCAAAATTACATCGCTAAGGTGGCATTTCAAACCTGGCTATTGGCCGCCAAAGACCCGGCGCAGCAAATCAGTGACCCGGGCGGCCGGATCCTGCCGGATTCGCTTCTCCTCCTCCTCCACCAGTTTGAAGAGGCCATCGATGGCTTTATCGGTCGCATACTGCGTCAGGTTCGGATTGACCTTCTGCGTTACCAGCGGCAACCGGTTGTAGGTCGTGACCAGGTCGCTGTAATACCGGGTGGCTGAATTTTTCTGCAGCGTGCTGTCGATGATCGGCGAAAATGCCTTTACCAGTTGAGGGGTCGTTGTTCTGCGCAAATACTGAGTTGCTGCATTGGGCTGGCCCCGCAAAATACCGACCGCATCCTGGATCGTCATCTGGGTTAACGCTGTTAGAAAAATCGGTTTAGCCTGTTTAGCAGCATCTTCCGCCGAACGGTTCAGGGCCAGGATAAACTGATCGACCTGCTTGCCCATGCCCAGTTGCCGCAGCCGGGTTTCGACCCGCTGGGCTTCCGGAGGCATGGCCAGCCGGATCAGTGCGTTGCCAAAATACCCGTCGATGGCCGAAGCCTGGTCGGCACCCTTGCTGATACCAATGCGGAGGGCTTCCTTCAGGCCCCGGGCAATTTCCTCGTTGCTCAGGGCACCCGAGGTCGCACCGGCGACTTTTTCCAGAATGCGTCCGAACCCCCGATTAGCCGGCCGGGCCGGTGCCGTGTCCGTTTGGGCCTGGGTCCACAAGGGAAATGCCAGGGCCAGGACTATCCAAAAGCTTTTCTTTCTCATATGCTATTAACGGTAATCGATCCCCCATCCTCCCGCTTCAGGGGCAAAAAAGGTTTTTTTCCGTACTTTTGACGCTGTCGGGTACAGCCACCAATGACCACCTTTTTAGCGGCATTTGGCAGTTAGACGGGTTTCGGATCGAAATGTAAAGCCGAACTTGCATGAACCTTGTAAAATTTTGATGAAAACCATAACGGCAGAAGTTGTTACGATCGGCGACGAGATCCTGTTCGGGCAGATTACCGATACCAACACCCAATGGATCAGTACCGAACTGACTAAAATTGGCATTCGCACCGTCCGAAAGTCATCGGTCGGTGACCAGAAAGCGGCCATTCTTCAGATTTTGCAGGAAGCTACTGAACGGGCTGATCTGGTCATCCTGACCGGTGGCCTGGGGCCGACCAAAGACGACATTACCAAACAAACGCTCTGTCAGTTTTTTGGTACGGAGCTGGCCATCAATGAGGAAGCCCTGGCCTTTGTCACCGAATTTTTCGCCCGCCGGGGGCGGGACCTCACCGAGTTTAACCGCCTTCAGGCGGCCCTGCCGACCAATGCAACCTACCTGGCCAACGACTGGGGTACCGCGCCCGGCATGTGGTTCGTTGAAAACGAAACGGTCTATGTTTCCCTGCCCGGGGTCCCGTTTGAAATGAAAAACCTGATGCAGCACCGGGTGATTCCCCGCCTGCAGCAGCATTTCCATACGCCGGTGATCTACCACCGCATGATCCGGACCGTCGGTATCGGGGAATCCTTCCTGGCCGAAACGATCGCCAGCTGGGAAGATACCCTCCCCGCCCACATCCGGCTTGCCTACCTGCCCAGTTTCGGTCAGGTGAAACTTCGGCTGACGGCAACCGGCACTGATCGCGACGTCCTGGCAGAAGAAGTCGATGCCCAGGTCGCGCGGGTCATGCCCCTGATTGAATCCTACGTTTATGGCTTTGACGAGGACGAGCTGGAAACGGTGATCGCGCCTTTGTTGAAGGCCCGAAACTGGACGCTGGCAACCGCCGAAAGCTGTACCGGCGGGTACCTCGCCAGTCGGATTACGAGTGTTCCCGGCTCCTCAGCCTATTTCTGGGGAAGCGTGATCAGTTACAGCAACGAAATTAAAGTCGGCCAGCTGGGTGTCCGGCCGGAGACGCTGGCTGCCCACGGTGCGGTAAGCGAAGAGACCGTTCGCGAAATGGCTGAAGGGGTCCGGCGGGCCCTGGGAACCGACGTAGCGCTTTCTACCAGCGGTATCGCCGGCCCGGACGGTGGCACACCGGACAAACCGGTGGGAACCATTTGGATTGCCTGCGCCACCGAAGGACGTACCATTACCCGCCTGCTGAAACTGGGCACGCACCGGGAGTGGAACATCCAGCACACGGCCGTGCAGGCGCTGAACCTGCTGCGGCAAACCTTGCTCAGTGAATAAATTCTTCATCAACAACCCGAACCGCCCATTAACTCTGATTTACCATGGCGTTGATTGATCTCCTGATGCCCAAGATGGGTGAAAGTATCATGGAATGCACGGTCATCCAGTGGCTGAAACAGCCGGGTGACGCTATCGAAGCCGACGATTCCATTCTGGAAGTAGCGACCGATAAGGTAGATACGGAGGTTCCGGCTCCCCAGGCCGGGATTCTCAAGGAACTGCTCGTAAAGGAAGGGGATGTCGTACCCATTGGCAACCCGATTGCCCGCATTGAAATCACCAACGGAGCGGTCACCGAGACGCCCAAACCCGAGCCTACAATAGCAGAACCCACAGCCGAAATTGATGTAGCCGGTGCAGTCGCCCAGTTGGAGGACGGCATTCAGGCTATCTCGCCGCGGAATCCTGACCCAACGGGCGGGGCCAGCCCGGTTGCCGATCGCTTTTACTCCCCGCTGGTGCTGAGCATTGCGCGGACCGAAGGCATAGGTTCGGACGAGCTGGCCGGCATCCCGGGAACGGGCACGGACGGACGGCTGACCAAAAAGGACATCCTCGCCTACGTCGAAAACCGGAAAGCGGCTCCCGCCCCGGTTCCCGCGACAAGCGTCAAAGCCCAGACTCCGTCCGCTCAGCCAAAGGCCCCGTCGCTTTCCGGCGATGCAGACATCATCCAGATGGACCGGATGCGGAAAATGATCGCCGAACGGATGGTGGATTCCAAGCGGATTTCCCCCCACGTGACGTCTTTTGTCGAAACCGACATGACGGTCGTTGCCCAGTGGCGGGAAAAAACGAAGAAGCCTTTCCAGCAGCAATACGGGGAAAACCTAACTTATACGCCCCTGCTGATCGAGGCGGTGGTCAAAGCACTGCGCGATTTTCCGCTGATCAATGTTTCGGTCGACGGTGACCGGATTCTGGTGAAAAAATCGATCAACGTTGGTATGGCCGTCGCCCTGCCCAATGGGAACCTGATCGTTCCGGTCATCCACGATGCTGATCAGTACAACCTGGTAGGCCTGACCAAACAAGTGAATGACCTGACCCGCCGGGCCCGCGAAAACAAACTGACGGCCGATGATCTGTCCGGTGGCACCTATACCGTCTCCAATATCGGCACCTTCGGCAACATCATGGGCACACCGATCATTCTGCAGCCCCAGGTGGCGATTATGGCGTTCGGTGCTATTCAGAAGAAACCGGCGGTCAGCGAAACGCCCCAGGGCGACCTGATCGGGATTCGGCAGAAAATGTTTATTTCCCACAGCTACGACCACCGCGTGGTCGATGGCTCCCTGGGCGGCCAATTTGTCAAACGGGTGTCCGATTACCTGGAGAACTTTGACCCCGAACGAGGCCTGGTGTAAGCTAGGGAACGTATACCTGATTATTGTTAAAGCACTCCTTAAACCGGATGTGATATTGTCACCTCTGAATAAGCTCTATGAAACCACGCATTGCCATTGACATGGATGATGTCCTGGCGGACACCCTGGGCAAGTTCATTACCATTTATTGCCGCGAATTTGACCCGAACGCCGTTCCGGAGCTGTTTCGCGAGCAGTCATTCCACGAAATTCTGGAAAAGGATGTGTACCAGCGGCTTTTTGCCTACGTCCACGAGCCAGGCTTTTTTGCGGATATTCCAGTCATGGAAGGAGCCATTGAGGCTACGCGTGCCCTGGCCGAAAAGTATGATCTGTATGTGACCACGGCGGCCATGGAATTTCGGAACTCTTTCGTCGATAAGTACGACTGGCTCGACCAGCATTTTCCGCACATACCCTGGCAGAACAGGGTTTTTTGCGGGGATAAAAGCATTCTCCGGGCGGATTACATCATCGATGACCTGCCCCGTAACCTAACCGCCTTCACCGGTGAAGGCCTGCTGTTCCACGCCCCGCATAACCGCCACGATGAGCAGTACCGCCGGGTACGGAGCTGGGAGGAGATTACGTCCATCCTCTTATAACTGCTGGCCAACGAAAAAGCCCCGATCTGAAAGGATCGGGGCTTTTTCGTTATTGTCGGAGCGTGTCAATTGTCAGTGCACATCCACCCGTCGTTCGTGGCCAACTTCAAACTCGGCCGCGGGCGCTTTCACGGGGCGCATTTTGATAACGCCTACCTTGGCCAGCAGCCGGATGATCGGGAAAGTCGGATCAAACTCCCACCATTTGGCACCAAAGTTAGCCGAGTTCGGACGCTTGTGGTGGTTGTTCTGGAAGAGTTCACCCATCATCAGCAGGTCGAATACCAGCGAATTTTTTGAGTGATCATGATTATCAAAGTTTGAATATCCGTATTTGTGTCCGCTCCAGTTGACGATCGCTCCGTGGATGGGACCCATCAGGAAATGAATCGGCAGCAGGAAGAAGAAAACCCAATGCATATCCAGGTACAGGAAGGCAAAAATGTAAAAGAGGGCATAAACCACGCCCCAGCCAACCCGGGAAATCCAGGAATCACCAATTTTTTCGATCAGACGCCATTCGGGGTAGTTCCGGTCGAATTGGGCTTCAACCGGCCGCTTGCGGTGGAGGACCGCGTTATAAATGTCTTTGGTCTTCCACATCATCGTGAAGACGTTCCGCGTATGGTGCGGGGAATGGGGATCTCGGGGCGTATCGCTGAAGGCATGGTGCATCCGGTGAAGCACCGCGTAGGCCCGCGGGCTCAGGTACGATGAACCCTGCGAGAGGTAAGTCAGAAAATAGAAGAAACGCTCCCACACCTTATTCATGGTGAACATCTTATGGGCAGCGTAACGATGCAGGAAGAATGTCTGGCAGAAGAGGGATAGGTACCAGTGAGCAAAGAATACAAAAAGAACTATGAGCACAGGAAAACAAAAGTTAGTGTTAAACTAAAGGCAATAAGTTATTTAGACCAATAAGCAACAAAGATATTGAATTTACCATTTGTAGCACGGCATTGTTTGGTTACTGGGTAACTTTCTGCCTGCTTAATAGGCAGTTGTGGCGTATTGCAGCAAATTCGCGCCCATCCGCAGGGCCTGCTGCCGGATCTCTTCCGGATCATTGTAAACAGACTGATCCTCCCAGCCGTTCCCCAGGTCGCATTCGTAGGTGTAAAAACAGACCAGTCGGCCCTCCCAGATCAGCCCAAAGCCCTGGGGCGCCTTGCCGTCGTGTTCGTGCACTTTCGGAAGCCCGTTGGGAAACCGGAATTTCTGGTTATAAATGGGATGGTTAAACGGCAATTCAATAAAGGAAAGCTCCGGAAAGACCTTTTTCATCTCCCGCCGGATGAATTTATCTAGGCCGTAATTATCGTCAATGTGCAGAAAGCCCCCGGACTGCAGATAACGCCGTAGATTTTGGGCTTCAGCATCGGTGAAGACCACGTTTCCGTGCCCGGTCATGTGAACAAAGGGATAGGAAAAGATTTCCGGACTCCCGACTTCCACAATATCCTCTTCCGGGAAGATGTTCATCCGGAGGTTGGCATTGACGAACTTGATCAGGTTAGGCAGGGATGTCTTGTTGGCATACCAGTCGCCACCGCCATTGTATTTCAGCTTCGCAATTTTGTAGGCATGTTGCGCCAGAACGGGCTGCAGCAGGCCCCAGGCCAGGAAAACGAAGGCAAAGCGTAGGGACTTCCTCATCAGGTAACTTGCTTCAGGTTGACCAAATTAAGCGTATGGCAGGCCGCCAGGGCCGCCGTTTCGGTCCGCAGACGAGCCTCACCCAGGCTGACCATGGAAAAACCGGCTGAAATCGCCTCTTGTAATTCCTCCCCGGAGAAATCCCCTTCGGGACCAATCAGGACCAGCGCCCTTCCGCCGGGCTGAGCCGCCTGCATCAAATGAACGGGCGGACCGGATTCGGGTAAATGAGCGATAAACCGCTGGTCTGCTGGCTGTTCGAGGACGCCCTGGAGGCTATCAAAAGCCTTCAGTTCTGGCAGGATTGACCGCAGCGACTGTTTCATAGCCGAAACCGCGATTTTCTCGAGGCGTTCCAGTCGGATAACCTTCCGTTCGGAATGCTGGCCCACAAAAAAGAGCAAGCGGTCTACACCGAGCTCTACGGCCTTTTCCGTGAACCACTCAATCCGATCCAGATTCTTGGTTGGCGCCACCGCCAGGTCGACTTGAAACGAACGGACCGGCTCCTGCACGACCTCCGTGATCCGGAAGGTGCAGCGCCTTGGGTCTGCCTTATCAATAACGGCCGAAAACCGGTTTCCTTTTCCGTCGGTGATAAAAATGCGGTCGCCCCGGCCTAGTCGAAGGGTTTTCGCGCAGTGCCGGGATTCGTCCTCATTCAGAAAAAGCTGCTCGGCCGCTAATGGCTCGTAAAAGAGATGCATAATGTCCGAATTCCCCGCCCCGGGAATGCGTCGGCAGGGTGTCCTTATTCCTGGCTGTCGGAGGAAAACGAGTAGAGGGTGGTATCCAGGGATAATTTCTGGGTATTGAACTCGAGGACGAACCCTTCGAGCATGTCGTCGTTGATTTCTTCCACGTTCAGGCAGACATCCAGACTGATTCCGTAATCAAAGTCGGTATCGACCTCGATGTGTTCCTGGACTTTAACCGCTTCCGTTTCCTCGATTTCCTCGATGAGCTCGGTCAGGAAAAGCTCGATTTCTTCCTCCAGGCCAGGATCGATTTTATAGCCGGGCTTACGATCTTCGGGAGCGACGTACTGCGGGAAGGTCTTTTTCACCTTTTCCATCGCCATTTCGTACACCAGGCTGGAATGGTGCAGTCTGAGGGTATACACAATGGCATCGTAGATGACTTCGGCCCCCTGGTGGGTACCGACAAACTGAATGTGTACGCATTCGCCGGAGTCCAGAACATCCAGATCTTCGTCTTCGACATAGACGAAGGTTCTACCTGCTTTCTGACATTCTTCCTTGAGCAGGGCGATTTCCGCCGGATCGTAGCCTTTATTGTTCGCTGCCATGAGTGAGCTGGGTTGCGCGTGGTTCTGATGAGGAGGTAAAACTACGGAAGACCGCCAGCAATCTCAAAAAATTTGTCCGTCGTTAGGCTACGGGAATGCGGCCCGGGGTGCAGCCTCCTTGCTGTGGTAGTACCGGATGGCAGTCTGGACCGTCAGTTCCACCGCCTGCTGGATGGGTGTAACATCCGTCTGAAGCAACTGATCTTCCGGGCGGTGGATGTTGGGCATGCGGCCGGCTTCGTCAAGAGCCGCCAGCGTAAGGGCCGGCAAACCTGCCCTTACCCACCAGACACTGTCAAAATCGGCCGTATGCCAGTTACCGGTCCGCACCTGGCCCTTGAAGGGCGGCGCTGCCAGCAGGGCTTCAACCTGTTCGGTCAGTTCGTTCTCGTAGCGGATCGTCTCCACCGTTCCGGTTTGCCGAATCAGGTGCAGCGTACCGTTGCCCAGGGTATCGAAATTGATCAGCGCGGTCCGGCCTTCCGGCCATTCATGCAGGTGGCGGTCGAGGTAGGCTTTGGCCCCAATCATCCCGACTTCCTCCGCTCCCGTCAGGATCACCTCCAGCTCCAGTCCCGGCAGGCCCAGCTGGTGAATTCGTTCCGCCGATGCCAGCGCGGCGGCAACGCCGGTAGCATTATCACTCGCTCCGTTGGTATACCCGTACAGCCAGTAGCCCAGGGTGGCCAGCAGGGCCTGGGTGAAAAAATACCCCGCCAGCGCCCAGCGAACCCAAAAAAGGTTTTCCAGGAAGCCATCCGGCAGGACCAGCTCAGCCGTAACCACCACCGCCGCCAGCACCATCAGGACCAGGGATATCACAAGCGACAGCCGGAAATTGCCGACCTGGCTCCCGCTGTAGAGCAGTGAAATAGGGGCCGTATCGTAATGGGCCATGAGTTGCAGCCGCAAAACTGGCTCGGATTCGGAGGAATGCCAGCGGCCAATCACGTTATGTGACCGCACCCGCGGCGGTAGCTGGGTGACCGGGGAAAAACGCCAGTTAAAGAACAACCAGGCCAGGACCACGCTTGTCCAGGTCAGCACGACGGCAATCGGCCCCAGGTAGGGGAACGATAAGAGCCCCGTAAGGATGCCGCCGATCAGCCAGTAGACAATGGTCGCGTAGGTAGCCGGCGTCCGAAACGCTTCCAGCCTCGTTTCCGCGCCCAGGTTGCGCAGGTTGGAAACGAGCAGTTCTACCGCAGCCGCTTCGTAGGGCGTCCCCGCTCCCCGGTGGGGCAACCGGGTGAGATCTCGTAGAAAAGCGTGAATGGAAAACATCCGTAAACGTCCGGTTGGTTGGTGAACCTAGTTACAAATTGTCGCGGAAAAATAAAAATGCCATCATATAGCCGCTTGTCATTCAGGCCCTTTAAACGACAACAGCCCGCTAATTCGAAGCGGGCTGTTGTCGCAAAAAACCAGATAACTTATTTCACGAAGAGCATTTCGCGGTATTTGACCAGGGGCCAGTCTTCGTCGTCGATGATCAGTTCCAGCTTATCGACATGGTACCGGATTTTGTCGAAAAACTCCTTTACCTCGGTGGCGTATACTTTGGCGGTTTCGGCCGTATGCCCCAGGTTGTTAGCCCGTTTGCGGGTTTCGGTCATTTCCTGAACGCCGTTTTTGATGGCTACCACCCGGCTTGAAATTTCACGAATGATCTCCTTAACCGGTTCAGCTTCGGCGTTCATGCCGATGTCTACCAGCGCCTTGGCCGTCTCGGCGAGTTTGTTCTGGTATTTCAGGGCGGTGGAAACCACGTGGTTCATGGCCAGGTCGCCAATGACGCGCGATTCGATCTGGACGTTCTTAATGTACTTTTCCAGCTCGATTTCGTAGCGGGATTCCACTTCTCGGTGGTTCATCACCCCTACCCGTTCAAAAAGCGACACCGATTCCGGCTTCAGGTAGACGCCCAGGGCTTCCGGCGTGGACTTAATGTTGGATAATCCCCGGCGTTCCGCCTCTTCCACCCATTCGTCCGAATAGCCGTTTCCTTCGAACAGGATCCGCTTGGAATGAGCATAATACTGTTTCAGGATGTCCACGATGGCCAGTTCCTTCTTTTCGCCGTTGTTCAGGCGGGCGTCGAGTTCGATCTTGAACTGGGCGAGCTGGTTGGCCACGATCGTGTTCAGCACAATCATAGTCGAAGAGGAGTTGGCACCGCCCCCGACGGCCCGGAATTCGAATTTATTACCCGTAAAGGCAAAGGGTGAGGTACGGTTCCGGTCGGTATTGTCGCGGAGCAGGGACGGAATGCGGTTGATTCCGAGTTTGTAGTAAACGTTATCCCCTTTGTTGAGCGAAATTTCGGACTTGTTCTCCAGGTCCTCCAGCGCTTTGGTGAGCGTCTCTCCCAGGAAGACGGAAACGATGGCCGGTGGCGCTTCGTTGGCACCCAGCCGGAATTCGTTACCGGCCGAGGCGATGGAAGCCCGCAGCAGGTCCGCGTTATCGTGAACGGCTTTGATTACGTTCACCAGGAAGGTCAGGAAACGCAGGCTCTCCTTCGGCTTCGTACTCGGAGCCAGCAGGTTAACGCCCGTATCGGTCCCCATCGACCAGTTGTTGTGCTTTCCGCTGCCGTTGATACCGGCAAAGGGTTTTTCGTGGAAGAGCACCTTGAAGTTATGCCGCTCTGCCACTTTTTCCATCAGGTCCATCAACAGGGCGTTGTGGTCGATGGACAGGTTCACCTCCTCGAAGGTCGGGGCTACTTCAAACTGGCCGGGAGCTACCTCGTTGTGCCGGGTACGCACCGGAATACCCAGTTTCATGGCTTCGAACTCGAAATCGACCATGAAGGCATTGACGCGGGGCGGAATCGTCCCGAAATAGTGATCTTCCAGCTGCTGGCCGCGGGCAGGTGAGTGGCCAAAAACCGTCCGACCCGCCATGACCAGGTCCGGGCGCGCATAATACAGCGCCTTATCGACCAGGAAGTATTCCTGTTCCGGGCCCAGCGTAGCCGTAACCCGGGATACGTTCCGGTCAAAGAACTGGCATACGGCCGTTGCCGCCTTATCCAGGGCGTGCAGCGCTTTTAACAGCGGCGTTTTATAATCGAGTGCTTCGCCGGTATAAGAAATGAAAACCGACGGGATGCAAAGCGTTTTTCCCCCGGCCCCGTTATCCATCAGAAACGCCGGCGAGCCCGGATCCCAGCCGGTATAGCCGCGGGCCTCAAAGGTGTTGCGCAGCCCACCGCTGGGAAAGGAAGAAGCGTCAGGCTCCTGCTGGACAAGCGCGCTGCCCTTGAATTTCTCAAGCGCTTTGCCTTCCATGGTGATGTCAAAGAACGCATCGTGCTTTTCGGCGGTCGAACCCGTCAGGGGCTGGAACCAGTGCGTATAGTGCGTCGCGCCTTTGCTGGTTGCCCAGGACTTCATGGCGTTGGCTACTTCGTCGGCGATATCCCGGTCAATTTTTCCGCTGGTCTCGATGGCCTGGGTAATCTTCAGGTAGGCCTCGGGGGAAAGCAGCGAACGCATGACCTCGTTATTGAAAACGTTGCTGGCGTAAAATTCGGCAACCCGTTCGGCGGGTGGGGCAACGGACAGCGCTTGCCGGCTTTGTGCAATTTCTAGGGCTTTAAAGCGGAAATTGGACATAAGGATGATGGAAGGATTTTAGGGGGTGAACGTTGGCTCAAACTTAATTAGTTTATCCTGTTTCCCGACCAAATTGGCCTTGTTTTTAAGCCATTTTTAACAAAATAGGCCATTTTTCATAAAACCCGGGACCGAATGACAGGACGTTTATCCTTAAATAGTTAAATTTTTGCCAATCTACTCGCCAATGTGCCCCACAAAAAAAGCCATCACCCGAAGGCGATGGCTTTATGGAGGAGGCGATTGAGATCCTAGACCAGGACGTTCGCCGATTTAACAGTTTTGATGATCCGGGCAGCCACTTTGTAAGGATCAGCAGCTGAGTTCGGACGGCGGTCTTCCAGCCAGCCTTTCCAGCCGCGCTCCACCGTTGCGATAGGAATCCGGATGGAGGCACCACGGTCAGAAACACCGTAAGAGAACTTATCGATGGACTGCGTCTCGTGCTTACCGGTCAGACGCATGTGGTTGTCAGCCCCGTAAACGGCGATGTGTTCTTTCACCACCGGCGCGAAAGCCTGGCAAACGGCGTCGTACACTTCCTTATCGCCGCAGGTACGCAGCAGACCGTTGGAGAAGTTGGCGTGCATGCCCGAGCCGTTCCAGTCGGTATCGCCCAGCGGCTTACAGTGCCAGTTGATGGATACATTGTACTTTTCACCGATCCGCTCTAGGAGGTAACGGGCTACCCAAACCTGATCGCCGGCGGCCTTGGCCCCTTTGGCGAAGATCTGGAATTCCCACTGACCCGTGGCTACTTCAGCATTGATCCCTTCGACGTTCAGCCCGGCTTCGAGGCAAACATCCAGGTGCTCTTCTACAATATGGCGGCCATAGGCGTTTTTCGCACCAACCGAGCAGTAGTACGGGCCCTGCGGGCGCTTCGGAAACCCTTCGGCGGGGAAGCCCAGGGGCTTGTCGATGGTTTCATCCCACAGGAAGTATTCCTGCTCAAAGCCAAACCAGAAGTCGTTGTCATCGTCATTGATGGTTGCGCGACCGTTGGATTCGTGGGCCGTGCCATCCGGATTCAGGACTTCGCACATCACCAGATACCCATTCTTGCGCTGCGGATCAGGGCAGATGAAGACCGGCTGCAGGAGGCAGTCTGATGAGCCGCCCGGAGCCTGCTCGGTAGAGGAACCGTCGAACGACCACATTTCGCAATCTTCCAGCTTACCGGAGAAGTTGCTCACAATTTTCGTCTTGGACCGCAGGCTTTGGGTAGGTTTGTAACCATCAAGCCAAATGTACTCGAGCTTTGACTTTGCCATATTCGGAAGGATTATTAGAAATTAAGTACGTAATAGTATCGGCTCAAAAGCTTTGGCAAATATATACGCGATCTACCAAATTTTCATAGAGCTATTCCGCCTTTAGCCACATATTTTTAATGATTTTTGGAAATATTACAATTTAAATTTGTTTATTACAATAACCACCCCAAGATCATTCAACTAGTCAACTTCCACTATTTTACTAGTCATTTCGTGCAAATGAGTCAGAGAAGCGCTCAAAACGCTGAATTACAAACCAATTTCTACCGTTTTTCTAAAATATCCGTCCCTTTTCCCTTTTCCAGTACTTTATGTCATGGGCTGACTGGCCTGCTACAGCTGGGTTGTAAAGTGCCGGGCAACAGACGAACCCTTCCCCGGGATATTTTGTACTTTTGCTGAAGGAATTACCGCCATGAAGAAAGTTGCCTTTTATACGCTGGGTTGCAAACTGAATTTTTCCGAGACCTCTACCCTGGGTCGGCTGTTGGAGCAGCAGGGCCACCAGCGGGTTGAGTTTAATCAGCAACCCGACGTATTTATCATTAATACGTGCTCGGTTACGGATAATGCAGATAAGAAGTGTCGGAAGATTGTCCGCGAGGCCATGAAGATCAACCCCAACGGCTACGTGGCTATACTGGGTTGTTATGCCCAGCTAAAACCGCAGGAAATTGCTGGTATTCCGGGCGTTGATGCGGTGCTGGGTGCCTCCGAGAAATTTCGTCTCCATGAACTCATCGGTACCTTCGAGAAAACCACGAACGGGCAGGCGCAGGTGTACAATTCGCCCATCAGCGAGGCCCTGGAGTACCATGCTTCCTACTCGCTCAACGACCGAACCCGGACGTTCCTGAAAGTGCAGGATGGCTGCGATTACCCCTGCTCTTACTGCACTATTCCGCTGGCCCGGGGCCGGAGCCGCAGCGACAGCATCGCCAATATCGTCCGCGCAGCGCAGGAAATTGCCGAACGGGGCGTCAAGGAAATTGTCCTAACGGGGGTCAATATTGGCGATTTTGGCCTGCAGGCCGACGGCACCCGCCCGGAAACCTTCCTGCAGCTTATTCAGGCGCTGGACCAGGTCGAGGGCATCGACCGGTTCCGGATTTCGTCGATCGAACCGAACCTGCTTTCCGACGAGATCATCCGTTTTGTGGCCGCCTCCAGCCGCTTCGTCCCCCACTTCCACATTCCGCTGCAATCCGGCAGCAATACGGTTCTGGGGCTGATGCGTCGTCGCTACCGCCGCGAACTATACGCCGACCGGGTGGCGCAGATCAAAGCGCTGATGCCCCAGGCCTGCATCGGCGTGGATGTCATCGTTGGGCACCCGGGTGAGACTGACGCGCTGTTTACAGAAACCTATCAATTTCTGAATGAACTGGACGTCTCCTATTTCCACGTATTTACCTATTCGGAACGACCGAACACCCAGGCGCTAAGCATTCGCCCCGTCGTTCCCGGAAACAAACGGGCGGAACGGTCCCAGATGCTGCACATCCTGTCAGACAAAAAGAAGCGGTATTTCTACGAGCAGCAGCAGGGACGGATGGCGACGGTGCTCTTTGAAGAAGACGTTGAAAACGGGCAGATGCAGGGATTTACCGAAAACTACGTCCGGGTTACGGCCCAGTATGACCCGCTGCTGATTAACGAAACCAAATCAGTTATCCTCACGCAGGTCAACGCCGCAGGGCTCATGGAAGTAACCGAAGTACAGTCTGAACTGGTTGCGGGGCACTAAACCCAGGCTGGTCAGGCTTTAGCCAGAACGCGGGCCAGGCCCAGCCGGACCTCTGAAATGCCTTCGCTCCAAACGAGGGACCAGCTCACGGGGATGTTCCGGTTCATCAGGGAAAAGCCCAGCCAGATGCCGCTGGCGAAGGTCAGAATTGAAACACCGGCCACCGCCACCGGTGAACCAAACCACCAGAGCCCCAGGCAGTCGCCCAGGATGTTGACGACCAGCATCAGCAGTACCTTGTAGAAGTTCGCCTGGGGTTTGCCGATCGCATCCAGCGTAACGCCGATGTAGCGATCCAGGGGCATCAAGGCACCATAGATCATAAAAATCTGGACCAGAATTACGGCATCGCCGTATTGCTCACCCGCCAGCACATAAACAATCGGTTCCGCCAGCAGGACACCCAGCAGGCAGAGCGGCAGCATCCCCAGCCAGAGAACACCCATCTTCCGCACAATTAAGCCGGAAAGGGCGTTGGCTGATCCATGGTGAAAGAGCCGGATGATGCCGGGTATGGACGTCACGACAATGCTGCGCAGCGGAATTTCGATTAATTGAATCAACCGCTGGGGTATGGAATACAGGGCAACGGCTTCGTTTCCGAGGACCATCCGGATCAGGAATATATCCGAATTTCGCAGCAGATTGACGCTGACCAGCGTACCGATGCTGTACTTTCCGTAATCGTACAAATGTTTCCGTTCGGAGGCTGATCCGGCTTTGATTTCTCCCAACGAACACCAGCGGGCCAGCAGGCAGCCGACACTGAGCAGGGCTCCGGCCGCCAGATTCGCCAGTCCGACCGAATAAAAGGTCAGCTGATCAGTCAGGTACAAAGCGCCAATTAAGAGCAGGTAGATCGCCGGATTGATCATTTTATGAAGCTGAAGCGCCGCGAATCGTGAACGGGCCAGCAAAATCCAGCTGGCCATATTGGCCGGAACCGAAACCAGGGCCGACGCCAGCACCCACCCACCCGACCAGGCATCGATGCTCATCCAGCCCATTGTATTCGATAGCACAGCTGCCAATACGACCATAATGCCTCCCAGCACGGTAATACCAAGATTAACCTGCCAGGCCGCTCCTGACCAGCGCCGTAAATCCGGGTCGGTTTTGGTAGCGGCAGCCTGCTGGATGTAAGCATTGAAAACCAGTCCGCGCCGGATGGCATCAAACAGGGAATAAATCGAAAGCAGAAAGACCCAGGACCCCATCTCGGCCCGGGGTAACCAGCGGGCCAGTAGGGAAAACATCAGGAAGTTCAAGCCTGCAGAACCCCCATTACCCAGCAACGATAAAAAGGTATCGCTTTTCAGAAGCTGTAAGGCGCGGTGGTTCCAGGTCATCATGGATAGTCAGACGGGCTGCCTGGGAAGACCAGTGTAAACGGGCCGGTCAAACAGATAGCTTGTTCGTTATTAATTCAGTAATGCAATGAATTTCTGTACAATATTCAAACCAAAGCGGGTAATGCCTGAGACATATTGCTTTCTTTTTTCAGCATAATGTCTGATAAAAAGCGCATAAAAACAAAAAAAGCCGGAAACCCGGCTTTTTTTACTGATCATATGCGATCAGGAAGTCTGTGTCATATCGGGTACCAGCCCGGGTTGGTAGACCGTCTGGCCGGCCAGTTCCGCTTTAATCTGCCGGGCCTTGCTGTATTTCTGGTAGGTATGGCGCACGACGTACATCCCCATCGTCCAGCCTACCTGACCATCCATCCAGCCTTTGCGGAGCACGTACCAGCGTACCCAAAGCAGGAACGGGAACAGCCATTGCTTGAGGAGATTCACTTCACGGCCTTTCCGGAGCATTTCCCGGGCCGACAGCTGGCTGTACTGCTGAATTTTGCGCTCCAGCTCCTGCCGGGTTTCGAAGGTGTAGTGGTGAATGGCACCCCCTTCCAGCCGGGCTTCATTCCGGTAGCCTTGCGGAGATTCATGAATCAGCCCGCTGCGGTTACCGAAGTGCACGTACCGGCGGTCGATGAGACGAACCGGGTAATCCGGACACTCGACGGGGTAAGCGCAGTGTACGCGGCGACCCATGATGTACCAGTGGCGACGAATCCGGTAGGCATCGTAGGTGAATCCTGCCTGCTTCAGCTGCCGGATCTGTTCGACGAACTCCGCTTCCGGAATTTCGTCTGAATCCAGGAACAGTACGTGATCAAACTGGCAGGAATCGCTGGCGAAGTTCCGTTGCTCACGGAAGTTATTGAACCGTTTTTCCACAAACCGGGCGCCATTGGCTTCGGCGATCGCCCGGGTCTGGTCGGTGCTGCCACTATCGACGATCAGCAGATCGTCGGCTACGGGACGAATGGCTTTCAGAATTTGATCCAAATAGCGTTCACTGTTGTACGTTAATACGTACACCGAGAGCGGTTGAACTTTCATGGGGACAGAGCTAAATAACAGCTCCTATAAGACTGGAGGTCTTGGCTTTTGTCACCAGTACACCGCAAATTTTTTTACCAATCCCCCCTCGATTCGTATCCCTATAAAAAAAGAGATGCCCACCAACCGGCAGGCACCTCTATCGAGTACAACAAAACCACAGTCGCACTGCTGACTAATTTGTGTTGAAAGCAGCAACCCCTGTGGCTCTGTTGGCGTATCTTAAAGGCTAGGCATCGACCAGGAATTCGTCGTGCTGGCTGACATCCAGTCCAACTTTCTCGTCCTCAGCCGATACCCGCAGCGGTTGAATCGCGTTGGTAACCACCAGCAGCAGGTAGGACATCCCGAAGGCAAAGGCCGACACGACCACCAGGGCGATCATGTGCTCGATGAAGAGGCCCGTCTCGCCGAAGGCCAGGCCTTCTACCGTAACGGCCGAGTTCACACCTTTGGTAGCGAAGATACCCGTCATGACCATACCCGTCATACCGCCTACGCCATGGCAGGGGAATACATCCATAGTGTCATCCAGGCGAGAGCGGGTAGCCCGCAGGTGAGCGATGTAGTTGCTGACCATGGAAGCGATGGTTCCGATGAAGATCGCAGTCGGAACGGTAACAAAGCCCGCAGCCGGCGTAATGGCCACCAGCCCTACCACGGCACCGATACAGAAACCAAGGGCCGAAACTTTCTTGCCTTTGGCAGCATCAAACAGCACCCAGGCGATACCGGCGGAGGCGGCAGCGGTGTTGGTCGTAGCGAAAGCGGAAGCGGCCAGGGCGGAAGCGCCTACTGCCGAACCGGCGTTGAAGCCAAACCAGCCAAACCACAGAAGACCCGTGCCCAGCAGGACGAACGGAATGTTCGCCGGGGGCAGGAAAGTGGCTTCTTCGAGGGCTTTGCGACGCTTCAGGTAAAGCGCACCGGCGAGGGCAGCCCAGCCCGCTGACATGTGGACGACGGTACCTCCGGCGAAGTCGAGCACCCCGCGCTTGAAGAGGAAGCCTTCCGGATGCCAGGTCCAGTGCGCCAGCGGTGCGTAGACGAATACGCAGAAGAGGATCATGAACAGGACGTAGGCCCGGAAGTTAATCCGCTCGGCCATCGAACCAGTCACCAGGGCCGGCGTGATGACGGCGAATTTCAACTGGAAGAAGGCGAACACAACCAACGGAATGGTTGACGCAAGTGCCCAGGGCTTGCCGTCGAGAACGCCATTGAACATGAAGAAGGTACGGGGATCGCCCACGAAACCGCCGATGGATTCACCGAAGGCCAGGCTGAAACCGAAAACCACCCAGACGATGCTGATGACACCCATGGCGATAAAGCTCTGGAGCATCGTGGAGATGACGTTTTTGTTATTGACCATCCCGCCGTAGAAGTAAGCCAGACCCGGGGTCATCAGCAGGACGAGCGCGGTTGCTACCAGCATCCAGGCGGTGTCGCCGGAATCGATGCCTTCCGTTACGATTTGGGTCGGCACGGCTGAGAACTGCGGTAGAATGCCCAGTACACTGACAAGCAGCAAGACGAGCAGCGGCAAGTAAGATCGCTTTTGCATGGGATTGATGATGGTTTAGTTGTACGTTATTGGTAGAGTAAGCTTGATTCCCTTAGAATTTGTAGATAAAGGCCAGGCCCATCGTCGACTGCGAAGACTTGGTGAAATTGCCGTCGGCATCTTCAAACTGCAGCTGGCGCTCCGCACCGGCTACCTTAGGCTTGGCATAGCTGTCGATCCGGAATTCGGGCTTGATCAGTAGGTGACCATCGGCGGCGGTAATGTTACCCGTTAGGGTGAAGGAGTTTACGCTGGTACCCTCTCCCAGGCGGTTGCGCAGCCCGCGGGCTCCGGAAGCATTATCGAAGTATTCGTACCGTGCACCCAGCGCGAATTTGTCGCTAACCGCATAATTGGTGTAGAAGGCGGCACCACCCCAACCCGACTTACCGCTTTTGGTGGGGCTAAAACCCTGGAAATCGCCTTTCTGCGAACCGACGGCGGCGTTCAGGCCTACAAAGAATTTTTCGGTGAGCTGGTAGGTGGTCGTCAGGTCAAGCAGGGCGTAGGAACCAGCGACCTTGTCACCGAGGGAATCCGGGCTGGCTTCGTTGCTGACCATCCCGTTCAGGTAGACGTTCCAGCCCGAAACCGGCGAGAAGAAGAACTGACCAATCAGCCCTTTCGAGCGGTTGTTGTCGTTGAGGTTATCGACATTATTAACCAGACCCAGCATCAGGGAAGCCTTGTCGCTAAAGGCGTAGGTTGCTTTGGCCCCGATATGGTAGAACGGACCGTTGTTGAAGAGGTTCGAAAGCGAGTAGTTGAAGTTGACCGGGGCGTCAATGACCTCGTAACCGATATGCGTACCGAACTGTCCGGCCGTAAACGTTAATTTCTCCGTAGCCTTCCAGTTGAAATAAGCCTGCTTGATGGCCAGGGCCGAGGACCCGGATCCCAGTGGGCCCAGCAGGTTACCATACTGACCAAGGTCAGCGTTGGGTCCAAACGTCAGATCAACGACCACATCCGATTTGGCGGCGCTGTAGCCGATCCGGGTTTGCACCAGACCCAGCGAAAACTGACCCGAACGCTGGTCGAAAGCCCGGGCGTTGCTGGCTCCCAGGTTGCTCCGGCTTTTAGGCCGGTTAAAGTTTCCGAGGTAATAGGAATCAACGTAGCCGGAGAAGGTAAATTTTCCTTTGTCTTCATCTCCTTCTTTCGGAGCAGCCGTATCGTTTCCCTCTGCAAGAGACAAAAACGACACCAGCGAACAACCTAATAGTAAAAGTGATTTCTTCATAGTTTTATTTGGCTTAGTAGCAATATTTAAGAATAATATAACGACATGGCAAAGGTTATTAGAATATACGTAATATGCAATACTCCCTATACGATGAACCTAATTTTCCTACTTTTTACATATTCTTCACTCATTTTAGTCAATACTCAAACCTGTTTTCTCAAAATATGAAGTTTTTTCTCCCCATATGGTCCATTTTAACACCAAGCTCGCCTTTCAAAATATTCTTTCGTCCAACACAAGGCACCCAATCCATTTTTTTCTTTGATATTTTATATTTTACTGATAAAAAAAGAAAAGCCCCGGATTGCTCCGGGGCTTTATACTTTCCTAAGAAAGCGTGTATGAAGACGTTACACTTCTTCGGCGTGTAACCAGGCTTTTTTGGACAATAGGGTTTCCTCATCCTCAACGTGCTCCGGATCCGGTACGCAGCAATCGACCGGGCAGACGGCCGCACACTGGGGCTCTTCGTGGAAACCGACGCACTCCGTACACTTGTCCGACACTATGTAATAGAATTCGTTTGAGACGGGGGTCTGCGGTGATTTCCCGCTGACGACCGTTCCTTCCCCAAAATCTACGACGTCCAACGCCGTACCACCGCCCCAGGTCCATTCAACGCCACCTTCGTAGATGGCCGTGTTGGGACATTCCGGTTCGCAGGCACCGCAGTTGATGCACTCGTCTGTAATCATGATTGCCATATGACGTACAAGTTTATGCGCTGTTTGTTGTCTAACAGGCTACCCCATGAAAAGGTTGCCGCGAAGAGACGATCCAGCCGTGAATCTTGTTTATACCGAATAACCTGTGATTATACTGACTTGCCTTGTAGCGAACAAATATAACTATTTAAAGGCTGGCAGCAAACTAATCCTTATTTTTGAACCGGGATTCTACCCTATTTCTTATTTCTCTGCATTCATGCACTTAAATCAACGGATCGCTGTCTTTCAGCAACTTGGACAATATTTACGTTCCCCAGCGTCGCAGGAAGAGCGCCAGACCGTCGCTCAACTCGCTTACGCTAAAAACCACTGGTTCACTCCGGATCGCGTCAACCAGGCGCTGGAGGCCATTGCAGGCCAGTACCTTGACGAAAACAAATTGACTCAATGGGCCCAATATTACCAGCCCGAACCCCAGGAGCCGCGGGTAGTCGGGGTAGTCATGGCGGGCAATATACCGGCCGTGGGCTTTCATGACCTGCTCTGCGTGCTGGTCAGCGGTCACCGCATCCTAGCCAAATTAAGCTCGCAGGATATTGCACTTATCCAGTATTTAATACAAAAAATTCGGGAGATCAGTCCGGAACTGGGCGATCGGATCGAAGTGGCCGAACGTCTCAACAAAGCCGATGCCTACATCGCCACCGGCAGCGACAACACTGCCCGGTACTTTTCGTACTACTTTGGCAGTAAACCCCATATCATCCGCCGGAACCGGACCTCCGTTGCTGTACTGACCGGAAACGAATCGGATGAGGAGCTGCGGGCGCTGGGTCACGACATCCTGGACTATTTTGGCCTCGGCTGCCGCAACGTCTCGAAACTGTTCGTCCCCGAGAATTATACCTTCGACCGGCTCCTGGGGATCCTGGAGGCGGAGAGCCCCGCATTCTTCAACCACCACAAATACAACAATAATTACGAGTACAATAAGTCGATCTACCTCATCAACCAGGTACCGCACTTCGACAACGGCTTTTTGCTGGTAACGGAAAATGAAGGGCTGGTCTCGCCTATCTCGGTCCTATACGTCGGACGATACCAGGATGAAGCTTCGGTACAACAACAACTGGATGGGCAGCGGGATAAAATCCAGTGCATCGCTTCGGCAGGCGGGCAATTCCCCGGCAGCCTTCCGCTGGGCCTGACCCAGCGCCCGACCCTCTACGATTACGCGGACGGGATCGATACGATGGCCTTTTTGAAAGGGTTGAGCTAAAGCACAAAGGAACAAAGCAGCGATGGGGCCAGGAGGTAACTTCCCTTAGCCTCATCGCTGCTTTGTTCCTTTTACCGTTCTCCCCACAAAGCTTCTTCACCGAACCCTTCAATACTTCCAGCTCATAAACTGTGTCCCCTGCGGGGCCGTCGTTTCCAGGCGTTTCAGAATTTGGGGCAGATACAGCGTGTGGTACCGCAGCCGGCTGATGTAGTTCGGCTGGGTATGATCGCCGTTCCAGCAGTGTTCCGCCCGGTCGCCGTACTCCACCACGCCGTAATAGTGCGGGTTTTTGGTTTGCTTCAGAAACTCCTCCATCAGGTAGACGGCGTTGTTGAGGTAATAATTGTCCATATCGCCGCAATAGAGATGGATCTTGCCGGTCAGCTTGGGGCCCAGCTTGTTCCAATCCCGTTGCAGGATGTGCAGCAGGTCATAATTCTCCCGCCAGTAAGCGGCCACGGTCGGATCGATTTCACCGGTCTGCTTGTCCCAGATCGGCTTAGGATATCCATCCGGCCCGGCCGGGGAGTATACCGCCTGCCAGATATCCCACTGATCCCCCGAACGCCCTTTTGTCCCGAAGGCCAGTTCGCGGCTGTTCATGTCCTCCACCGTGCACTTGACGTGTCCCAGGTAATCGCGTTTGCCCGGACGGGGCGTTTTTCGGAAGGGGCCATCGGCGTAGTAGGCGTTTTTGTCCTTATACAGGTCGATCACGGTATAGGCCCGGAACGAAATCGGGTCCGGACAGGCCGCAAAACAGCCATTGTACTCATCGGGATAGAAAATCTGCGCGGCCAGGGCCTCCCAGCCACCGGTCGAACCGCCGTAGAGGAACCGGGCCCAGCCCTGGCCAATGCCCCGAAACTGTCGCTCGATTTCGGGGATCAATTCGTAGGTGATGGCGTCGCCGTAGGGTCCGAGGTTAGCCGAATTGACCGCGTAGGAATCATCGTAATACGGATTGGCGTGCTGAATCTCCACGATCAGCATGCGCGGAAACCCTTTGCTGGTCCATTGCTTGTAAAAGTTGTGGGCTTCCTGCTCGACAATCTTCTTGTAGCCATAGATCTTGAACCGCTCGCTGTAATCGCTGGTATCCATATCGGCCGGAGGCGGCGTTTCGCGGAACCCACCGAAATCGTCGGGGAAATGACCGTGAAAAATGGCCAGCGGGTAGCGGGCTTCCGGATGTTCCTCAAAGCCGGCGGGCAGAAGCACATGGGCGCCCAGGTACATCGGCCTGCCCCAGAATTCCGTCAGGAGCTTGCTCTGCATCCGGATGTGCTTGATAAACCGGGTATCCTTGGGTTCAGGGATGGGTGGATTAACCTGATCCAGCACCAGGCGAAGGTCCGGTTTCTGCCCGGCGGCGACCGTAATCCGCTGCGGTTTGCTGTAGAGGTTTCCCGGGGCAGTCCGCCAGTTCTGGCCCTCGCCCCGGTCCATGGGTAATTTCACGGTCCGGCGCTCCCCGTTGGGACCATTTTTTACCTGAAACGTCTCGTACCGGAGCAGCAACGCCTGCACGTAGTACTCACCCGGCCTGAGTTGCCCAAGGCTGGCCAGAGGATAGCCGTTGGCCCGGCTGTCGAGGACAATTTCCTGGCCGGGCTTCATGCCGTCGACGTCCAGCCCGAACACCTGGGCGGTTTCAACCTCGTCACTGACCTGAAACCGGGGCTCTGTTTTATTGCTGTTGGCAATCAGCAGCAGAATACGTCCGTCGAGGGGCTGGGCCGACTGGGCAGTTCCGAAGGAAACAGAAAAGCGGGGTTGGGCCCTGATCAGGTGGCCCAACCCCGCCAAGAGAACAAGTAATACGTATTTCATCGGTGGTTCGGTTGGTTTCGGCCTAAGCTACAAAAAACCAGCCCGATCCAATACAGGTCATTGATAAACCCGGACATAATCGATCAGCATCCGCTGCGGCCAGATCGATTCGTCGACGCCCTTCTGGCCACCCCAGTTACCGCCTACGGCCAGGTTCAGGATGAGGTAGAATGGCTGGTCAAAAGGCCACTGCTCGGGATTTTTGCCAAGCCGAGAGACGGAGAAATAGCGCTTTTTATCGACAAAGAAATCCATCTGGTCGGCGCTCCATTCGACGGCGTAGACGTGGAAATCATCCGTAGCGTCGCTGACGGTGGTTTTTCCCGTCCGCTGGGTACCCTTGACATGATTGAAATCTTCGGTATGCACCGAACCGTGCACGACGCCCTCGTCGAAGCCCACATGTTCCATGATGTCGATTTCACCGCAGAGGGGCCAGCTGGTTTCCGGGAAATTCGATCCCAGCATCCAGATGGCCGGCCAGGTGCCGCGGCCTTTGGGCAGTTTGGCCCGGACTTCGATTCGGCCGTACTTCCACTCGGCGATGCCTTTGGTAACTAGCTTGGCGGAGGTGTATTCGCGGTTTTCGTGTTTCTCGCGCCGCGCTTCCAGCACCAGGTTTCCTCCTTCTACCCGCGCGTTTTCGGGCCGGTTGGCCAGGTAATACTGCAGCTCGTTATTGCCGAAGCCGTGCCCGCCTACATCGTACTTCCACCGGCTCAGGTCCGGCAGACCCGGCTTGTTAAATTCATCCGCCCAGACGAGCTTCCGGGCGCCGGGCGAGGCGGTTCCTTTATCACTGATTAAGGTACGGTTGGCAAAGCCAAAGGTCAGCAGGGTGACGGCGGACAGGATGAGCAGTTGAATCGGTTTCTTCATGGGGTCGTAAAAGGCACTCCCCCGAGGAAAAGCAAACCGGATGCCAGATTACCGACCAAAGGCCCAAAGCAGAAAACTGGGCATGATCTGGCCCCAGGTTTCAGGATCGTGCCGGCCTCCTTTAACCTCCACGTAGGTAACCGCTTTGCCCCAGCGGAAGCCTTTTCGTTCGAGTTCGGCAACCAGGTCAAGGGTATCGTCGATGGAATCGATCACGCCGTCTTTGTCGCGGTCCGAGGTTTCGTCGAGGGTGCCCGTCTGCAGCCAGAACCGGACCTGTTTGGGGGCCGCGGTGGTTCTTACCTGCCGGTGCATGATCCGGTCAGCATCCGTGTAGCCCTGGTCGAGGGCCCGGCTCCGCCACCAGAACGAACCGGAAAAAACCCCGGCCCGCCCAAAGAGCTGCGGCTGATTCCAGACCAGATCAAAGGCCGAAAGCCCGCCAAGGGAGAAACCCGCAAAAACAGCTTCTTCGGCCCGCCGGCTGACGCCATAGGTCCGTTGGACGTACGGCAGCAGTTCCCTGACCACAAAATCGCGGTAGACGCCCGCTTTGGCTCCCCGTTTGAGGTAGTCGGCCTCGGCGGCAATTCCGTATTCCTGAATCCGTTCCCCGGCGTGAATGGCCACCACCACAAATGGCTGAATGGCCCGCTGGCGGTACAGCGAATCGAGCACCACCTTCATCCGGAGCCGCGGCAGATCCTGCCCATCGTTCAGATACAGCACCGGGTAAGCCTGGGCGGCTTTTGCGGAATAGCCCGGTGGCAGGATAATATCCAGCCGAACGGGCCGGTTCAGGAAGGCCGAAACCAGGGTTTCATCCCGCCGGATAACCACCGAATCCGGCTGGGAAGCGTGAGCAGACAGCGCCATAACGAAAAGAGTCAAAAAGGGTAACCAGAGGCGAAGCATGGCGTATTCCAAAACAACAAAGGTTGGAAAAATTCGATGATCTTCCTTGTCGATCCCGAAATATGGCTATATTTTCCCCGGGTAAATGCCAGCCTGCCGATAGGTCGCGCTGGTCTTTCCGCTCACTTAAATGACCTAATTTTGCAGGAAGATTACAGAAAATGGTATTCACACCACCTCGGACGGGACATTGAAATGCTGGTCTATGGCCATTGGGGCTATCCCGTTCTGCTGTTTCCCACTTCGATGGGCCGGTATTACCAGAACAAGGATTTTGGTCTCATCGATACCGTACGGGAAGCCGTCGAGGCCGGGAAAATCAAGATTTACTGCATTGACAGCATCGACTCGGACAGCTGGTATGCCAAGCACCTGGCTCCTTCGATGCGGATTCATAACCACAACTGGTACGATCGCATGCTCCACGAAGAGCTGGTCCCGATGATCCAGCACGAGTGCCAGACGCCCCGCCTCGCCGCAGGCGGCTGCAGCTTCGGTGGTTATCAGGCGCTGAACTTCGCCTTCCGCCATCCCGAGCAGGTATCGCACCTCTGGTCCATGGGCGCCGCCTTTGACATCAGGCAGTTTCTCGACGGCTATTACGACGATAACGTCTATTTCAACAATCCGCCTGATTACCTGCCGAATGCCCACAATGAGCATTATTACCGCATGCAGATCATTCTGGGCACATCGGTTCACGATTTCTGCCGGGGAGCCAACGAGCATATGTCCCACATTCTGAACCAGAAAGGCATACAGCACTGGCTGGACATCCGGCCCTGGGGCGAACACGACTGGCCCGTCTGGCGGGAAATGTTTGCCCAGTACGTCAACCAGCTATAAACCGCTGAACGGAATCCACCGGCCAGCACCTGCGATAAGCCAGGATCTGTTCCGCATTTTCATCCCATTACCAATCGACATCCGATTCACACTTAGCATCCATTACCCAGTACTATGAAAAAAGTTGGCATTTTATTCGGACAGGAAAATACCTTTCCCCAGGCATTCATCGATCGCGTCAACGAAAAGGGCGGCTCGGAAATCATCGCCGAAGCGGTCGGCATTGACCAGGTCCTGCAGGGCGTCGCGACTGACTATTCAGTCATCATCGACCGGATCTCCCAGGACGTTCCTTTCTACCGGGCTTACCTCAAAAACGCCGCCCTGACCGGCACGGCCGTCATCAACAACCCTTTCTGGTGGAGCGCCGACGAAAAGTTTTTCAATAACTGCTTGGCGACGAAACTGGGCGTTCCCGTGCCGAAGACCGTCCTCCTGCCCTCCAAGGATCGCCCGGATGATACGAACGAAAACTCGTTCCGGAACCTGAAAATGATGCAGTGGGACGCCATTTTTGACCATATCGGTTTCCCGGCCTACATGAAGCCGCACGCGGGCGGTGGCTGGAAAAGCGTCTATAAGCTCTACGACGCCCAGGACTTTTTCCGGAAGTACGACGAAACGGGGCAGCTGGTGATGCTGCTGCAGGAGGAGATCATCTTTGACGATTACTTCCGCTGCTACTGCATCGGCGGCAAGGACGTCCGGATCATGCCCTACGAACCCCGCAACCCGCACCACCTCCGGTACGCCACCGAGCCGAAGACGAGCGGTCCGGCCTACCAGAAGTTGATGACTACCATCAAAAACTACGTTATTTCCCTCAACAAGGCTCTCGGTTACGATTTCAATACGGTTGAGTTCGCCATTCGCGACGGTATTCCCTACGCCATCGACTTCTGCAACCCGGCGCCGGACGCAGACGTGTACTCGGTGGGCCAGGAGAACTTTGAGTGGGTGGTAGAATCCGCGGCCAAAATGGCCATTGAGCGGGCTAAGGTTCAGCAATTCGGCCGCGACAACCTCACCTGGGGATCGTATGTGCAGAGTTCGGTAAAGGGCCACGACCTCGGCGGCGAACAGGAACTGGAAAACACCCCACTCGAAACGGACGCACCGAAAGCCAAAAAAGAGGCCAAACCCAAAAAGGAAAAAGCCAAGGACGAAGAGCCTAAGAAAAAGAAAAAATAAAACAGGCAATGGAGGTATGAGGTATGAGGTATAAGGTATGAGGGTTGTCCATCGGCGAAGCGACCTCATACCTCCTACCTCATACCTCCTACCTCCTACCTCCCTCCCCGCCTATGTTCACGCTAGGAATCGAAGAAGAGTTTCAGACCATTGACCCGGAGACCCGGGAATTGCGGTCCCATATGTCCAAAATCGTGGACGGGGGGCAAATTATCCTTCAGGAACGGGTAAAGGCCGAAATGCACCAGGCGGTAGTTGAGGTAGGAACCGACATCTGCCGGAACATTCAGGAGGCCCGGGAAGAAGTTACCTTCCTGCGCCGGCAGATTCTGGAACTCGCTGACCAGCAGAACCTGAAGATTGCCGCCGCGGGTACGCACCCCTTTTCCGACTGGCAGGCCCAGCTCATTACGCCCAACGAGCGGTACGATAAGCTCATCGACGAAATGCGCGACGTAGCCCGCTCGAACCTGATTTTCGGGCTGCACGTGCACGTCGGGATTGAGAGCCGCAACGAGGGCGTTCAGATCATGAATGCCGTGCGCTATTTTCTGCCGCATATCTACGCTCTGTCGACCAACTCGCCATTCTGGTGCGGCCGAAATACCGGATTTAAATCCTACCGGTCAAAAGTGTTCGACAAATTTCCGCGCACGGGCATTCCGGACTTCTTTGCCTCGGCGGCTGAGTACGACGAATACATCAACCTGCTGGTCAAGACCGGTTGTATCGACAACGGGAAAAAGATCTGGTGGGACATCCGGCTTCATCCGTTCTTCGACACCATCGAGTTCCGGATCTGCGACGTGCCGATGCGGGTGGACGAAACCATTTGTCTGGCGGCGCTGATGCAGGCCCTGGTGGCCAAAATCCACAAACTCCACCGGCAGAACCTCAACTTCCGGCCTTACCGCCGCATCCTGATCAACGAAAACAAATGGCGGGCGGCGCGGTACGGCATCGAGGGCAAACTGATTGACTTTGGTAAACAGGAAGAAGTACCCTACCACCATCTGGCCCAGGAATTGCTCGACTTCGTGGATGATGTAGTCGACGAGCTAGGCAGCCGCCACGAGGTTGAGTACCTGAAAACCATCCTCGAGCGGGGTACCGGAGCGGATCGCCAGCTGGCCGTTTTCCAGGAGACCAACAGCATGCAGGCGGTCGTGGATTACATCGTCGAGGAAACCCGCTATAACGTCTGATTGTTATACTGGGAATTGACCGGGGCGAACGGTTTGCCCCTTTTGACGACCTGAACGAATTGTATATGCCATCGCTGAATGTTGCGATCCTTGATTTATACAACAATGCCCCGAATGAGGGCATGCGTTGTATCCAGCAATTAATCCGGCAGACCGCCCAGCAACAGGGGGTTGAGCTGCCTTACCGAATTTTCAATGTCCGGGCGGGCGATGAGCTGCCGGGGCTGGAGTATGACGTGTATGTTTCCTCCGGCGGCCCCGGCAGCCCGCTGGCATCCGACGAGCCCTGGGAGCGGCATTATTTTGGGCTGATCGACCGGCTGCTTGAGCACAACCGGACGCACCGCACCAAAAAGTACCTGTTTCTGATTTGTCATTCGTTTCAGCTCGTCTGTCGCCACTGGAACCTGGGCGTGGTGAGCAAACGACGGTCGACTTCCTTCGGCATTTTTCCCATGCATCCGACCGAAGACGGGCATACCGAACCGTTTTTCAGCGCCCTGCCAAGCCCGTTTTACGCCGTCGATTCCCGGGATTTTCAGGTGACGCAGCCGAACTGGAAACGGCTCGATGAACTGGGAGCTAAAGTGCTTTGCCTGGAAAAGATCCGGCCGCACGTTCCCCTCGACCGGGCGGTGATGGCCATTCGGTTTACGCAGGAGATCTTCGGCACCCAGTTTCATCCGGAAGCGGATGCGGATGGGATGCTGCGGTATTTTCAGACGGAGGAAAAACGCTCCCAGATTATTGAAAACCACGGGGAAGCCAAGTACGAGGAAATGGTGACGCACCTGCGCGATCCGGATAAGATCCTGCTGACGGAAGCCGTCATCCTGCCTTCGTTCCTGGAATTCGCCATCCGGTCGGTCAGCCATCGACCGGCTACCCCGGTTACGCACAAAAATTAACGTTTGCCCATGTTACCCACCATTCGTCAGGCTTACAACAAGGCGTTTACGCCCGAGCACTACCAGGCCCTGCTGGCGCAGATTGAGCGCGATTATCCGGGCCAGCTCGACTTCCGGGTGGCCGAAACGCCCATCTTTGTCCCAAAAGCGCTCAAAAAACGCTTGATTGAGGCCTGCGACGGCATTATCGATACCCTGACGGCGACGAACTTTAAGGACTGGACCGCGGCGGCTATTCCGGAACACCAGCGGGTGCCGAACGAAAACAGCCATCCCTCTTTTCTGGCGATTGATTTTGCGGTTTGCCGGGATGCCGAAGGGGAGCTTACGCCGCAGTTGATCGAGCTTCAGGGTTTTCCTTCGCTTTTCGGATTCCAGTCTTATATTCCTGAGCTGTACCGGACCCATTTCCCGATTCCCGACGGCTTTGACCACCTCTTCAACGTCGACTCCACCGAAACCTACCGGCAGCACCTGCGCCGGCTGATCCTGGGGCTCGAAGATCCGGAAAACGTCATTCTGCTGGAAATTTTTCCCCACAAGCAGAAAACCCGGATCGATTTTGCGGTAACCCGGGATCTTCTGGGCATTGAACCGGTCTGCCTGACGGAAATTCGAAAAGTGGGCCGGAATCTGTACTACGAGCGGGACGGCCGGCGGATTCCCATCCGGCGCATCTACAATCGCCTGATCTTCGACGAGCTGGAGCAAATCCCCGACCAGCAAACGGAATTCAGGCTGACGGACGATGTGGACGTTACCTGGGTGGGGCATCCGAACTGGTTTTTCCGGGTCAGTAAGTTTGTCTTACCGCTCCTGAGCAGCCCGTACGTGCCCGAAAGCTATTTCCTGCATACGCTGGAAACGCATCCCCACGATCTGCATCAGTTCGTGCTCAAGCCACTGTATTCCTTTGCCGGTAGCGGGGTTAAACTGCAGGTAACGCCCGAGGATCTGGCGGCCGTGGACAACCGGTCGCACTACCTACTCCAACGGAAGGTAAAATACGAACCGGTCATCCAGGCCCCCGATGGACTGGTCAAATGCGAAATCCGGATGCTGTTTATCTGGCACGAAGGCGATCCGCGCCCCATGCTGGTCACCAACCTCGCCCGTTTGAGCCGGGGCGAAATGATCGGTGTTCGGTTCAACAAAGACTTTGACTGGGTCGGTGGGACCGTCTGCTTTTTTGAACGCTAGGCTATTTTCCGATCCGAACCTGGTAACTGCCGTAGGGCAGCAGAGTCGTGTGCAATTTACGGTTGTGGCTGTACACCGGTAACATCCCTGCCAGGTCGAAAGCGTGGCGCCGCCGGTCAAACCGGAGGCCGGCCGACAGAAGCCCGGTCATGGACACGATTCGGGGATCCACGCGCTCGCCGATCAGGATCATATTCTGGTTGATGAACGTCAGATCCGGCGCTACCTTTCGCACGTAGCCGATCGTCAGCACGCCTGATGTACCCAGACCGGCCTGGGACACCGTTACGCCCGCCCCGACCGTCAGGTTTCGGTGCCCTTCCCCCACGGTGACCAGGCCCTGCAGCAGCCGAACCGCGTCATAACCGATTCGGTAACCCGAAGGCAGACGTACTGCAGGCTCATGGCCAGCCGGGTCTTGGGCGCAATCTGGGTGCTGACCTTGGTAGAAAAGGTCGAAAAATCGCCTGGCCGAAGCGTATGGAACCCGCCACCGACGCTCCAGTGGCGCGTCAGCCCAACGTCCAGCCGACTGATAAACAAATAGCAGTTCTGGTAGTACAAGCGCCGGCGTTCCAGCGGAATAGCCGTCTGCGTGAAGAGAAGGCGAAACGGAAAACCGTTGGGATGGCCGGGTACGTGCCGAAACGTACCGCCTACGAGGTCTGCGCGGAGAATGTCGCCAATGGCGATGCGTTGGTCGGGAGCCTTACCGGTCCGGATCAGGTAGCTGGCGCTATCGTTCATCACCAGCTGCCCACGTAAACGGCTACCGTCCTTTAGCTGAAATTCGTACGTTCCGGGGATCATTGCCCTGATCGGCTCGTAATAGACGTCCTGTGCCCGAACCACAAATCCAAAAACCAACAGGAACGTCAGGGTGTACAGTTGCTTCATAGGCTCCGGCTAAGATCTTAATAGACGAAAGATAATATACCCCCTGAACTACCTCAAGAAAAGGTGGGTTGTTCTTTTGGGAAAATAAGTTACCGGACCCAATCGTTGATTTCACGCTGTTTATCCGAATGCAATTAACTGCCCGTCAGCTGTTTCTTCGCCATCTGGCTCAGACCTCCGACTTTCCGCTGGCCCTCGAAATTGAGCGGGCGGAAGGGATTTATCTGTACGATACCGACGGCCACCGTTATCTCGATCTGATTTCGGGTATCGGGGTTAGTAATGTCGGGCACCGGCACCCACGCGTCCTGGCGGCCATCCACCAACAGCTGGAAAAATACCTCCACCTGATGGTGTACGGCGAGTTTATCCAGACGCCCCAGGTTCGCCTGGCCGAAGCCCTGGTTGCGGACATTCCCACGCTGGATGCCCCGTACGGACCGCTGGAAAGCGTTTATTTTACCAATTCCGGTACCGAAGCCATCGAAGGGGCCATGAAGCTGGCTAAGCGCTTTACGGGCCGGACAGGGTTCATCGGCTGCGAAAACTCCTACCACGGCGCCACACAGGGCGCCCTCTCGCTGGCCGGGGGAGAATGGTTTCGCCGGAGCTTTCGGCCGCTGCTGCCCGGCATCCGGCATATCCGGCACGGGGCCTGGGAAGATATCGACCAGATCTCAACCCAAACGGCCGGCGTCGTGCTGGAAATCGTGCAGGGCGAAGCGGGCGTCCGGGCTCCGGATGCGGCTTACTTCCGGGCGGTACGGCAACGATGCACCGAGGCAGGCGCGCTGCTGATTGTCGACGAGATCCAGACCGGTTTCGGCCGGACGGGTACCTTCTACGCCTTCGAAGCGGCGGGCATCCTGCCCGATATTCTGGTCTGCGCCAAGGGAATGGGCGGAGGAATGCCGATCGGTGCCTTTATCGCGCCGATGGCGATTATGCAGGTCCTGAAAACCAATCCGATTCTGGGGCACATTACGACCTTTGGCGGGCATCCCGTCAGCTGCGCGGCCTCCCTGGCAACACTACAGGTCATTAAAGAGGAACAACTGTACGCCTCGGCGGAGGCCAAAGGGCAGCTTTTCCGCCGCTTGCTGGTTCATCCCGCCATCCGGGAAGTCCGGGGCAAGGGGCTGATGCTGGCGGCCGAGCTGGAATCGTTCGAGGTGTTGAAGCCGGTCATCGACCGGGCCATCGAGCGGGGCGTGCTCACCGACTGGTTTCTTTTCTGCGACAACGCCATGCGCATTGCGCCCCCGCTGATCATCACGGAAACGGAAATCCGGGAAGCCTGTGAGCTAATCGTAACCGCCATCGACGAAGTCTGCACGCCCGCCTGAAAAGGTAAGGCCAGCCACTGTACCTCCTGGGTGCTATGAAACGACTAAGCAAGAAAACACCGTCCATGACCTCCGCACCGGCTTATACCGATAATCCCCGCATGGCCCTGGCCTACGATTTTGTGCTCCACACGCGTAGGAACGTATTTCTGACCGGTAAGGCGGGTACCGGTAAAACCACTTTCTTGCGGCGGATCCGCAGCTTGACGGCCAAACGGCTGGCGATCGTGGCGCCGACGGGGGTGGCGGCCATTAATGCCGGCGGCGTGACCATCCATTCGTTCTTTCAGTTGCCGTTCGGGCCAATCGTCCCGGGAACAGGCCTGCGGGAATCCCGGAAATTCAACAAAGAGAAAATCAAGCTGCTCCGGTCGCTGGACCTGCTGGTCATCGACGAGATCAGTATGGTGCGGGCGGATGTGCTCGACGCCATCGACGAAGTACTGCGCCGGTACCGGGGAACCCAGGAGGCCTTTGGGGGCGTGCAGCTTCTGATGATCGGGGATATGCAGCAGCTGCCGCCGGTGATTAAGGACGAAGAATGGCTGCTGCTGAGGCCACATTACGAGAGTGCCTACTTTTTTGGCAGCCGGGCACTGCGGGAAACGCCTTAGGTCTCCATCGAACTGACGCATATTTACCGGCAGTCCGACGAGCGGTTTATTGCCATACTGAACGCAATCCGGGAAAAGCAGATCACCCGTACCCAACTCGAGGAGCTGAACCGTCGGCATCTGCCCGATTTTACTCCGGACGATACCGAAGGCTACATTACCCTCTCGACCCACAATACCGCCGCCCAGCTCATCAACCAGCAGAAACTGGAGGCGCTGGATAAGCCCGCCCACCGCTTTGAAGCCACCATCGAAGGGGATTTTCCCGCCCACGCCTATCCGACCGAAGCCATCCTGGAGCTGAAAGTCGGTGCGCAGGTGATGTTCGTCAAAAACGACATTACCCGGGAGAAACGGTATTATAACGGAAAAATCGGCCGCATTACGGCCATCGATGAGGAGGCGATCTACGTCCGTTGCCCCGATGAACGGGAGGAGCTGGCCGTTACGCCGGTCAGCTGGGAGAACATTCGGTACGCCCTGGACGGCGCCTCCCGGGAAATCAAGGCCGAGGTGGTTGGTACGTTTACGCAGTACCCGCTGAAACTGGCCTGGGCGATCACCATCCATAAAAGCCAGGGGCTGACCTTCGAAAAAGCCATCATCGACGCGGCGGCGGCCTTCGCCCACGGTCAGGTCTATGTGGCCCTCAGCCGCTGCAAAACCCTGGAAGGAATCGTGCTCCGGGCGCCGATACCCGCCCACAGCATCAAGAGTGAACTGACGCTGGAAAGTTTTCACGAACAGGTCCAGCAGCAGACACCGACCGAAACAGAACTGCGCGAATCGAGGCGGAGCAACCAGTACGCGCTGCTCGATGAGCTGTTTGACTTCAATCCGGCCATGGCCGCCCTGCGCAAATGCCGCTCCCTGACCAGCCAGCATGCCGGTAGCCTCGACGAGACCCTGGCCGAGACCTGGACTTCGATGGAAGAGGGCCTGATTGAGAAAGCGCTCAGTCCGGGCGAACGCTTCCGGCAGCAGTTACGGGTATACGCGGCCAGCGAAGGCCTGCCCGAAGAAAACGAAGCACTGCAGGAGCGGCTAAAAAAGGCCAGTACCTATTTCCGAACACTGTTAGGTTCGTCGGTTTTGCCGCTACTTGCGGAGATTGAGATCTTTTCCGATAACCAGCAGGTACGGGACGCGCTGCAGGAGGCGCTGCAGGAAACCGAAAAACGGTGGTTTGTGAAGCTGCGTTGCTTTGAAGCCCTGGAGGGCGGTTTCGAGGCCCTATCCTGCCTGCGGGCCCGGAACGACGCGGAGCTGGACTTCCAGCCGAAGAAGCCGAAAAAGGAAGATGACGGGCTGGATGGCCGCGACCATAGTCCGCTCTTCAGGGCGCTGGTCAAGTGGCGGAAGGACCTGGCGGGAGAAAATGACGTCCCGGCCTACGTGGTGCTTCACCAGAAAACGCTGCTGGAAATCGTGCGGGAAAAACCCCGCAATGCCGAGGAACTCATGGCCGTCAAAGGTTTTGGCAAGACGAAGATGCGGCAGTTCGGCGACGATATCCTGGCGCTGATTAAAACTTACGGTGACGAATAAACTACGCCGGCTGCTGGAAAAACAAAACGGGCTTACGTCTTAACAGGGTTAACCTGTTGTCCGACGTAAGCCCGATTTTGTATGGATCCTTTGGTTACAGCTGAGCCTGCAGCTTCTGCTCCAGAACGGCCTTGGGAACGGCACCGATTACCTTATCGACCAGCTGGCCGTTTTTGAAAACCATCAGTGTCGGAATGCTGCGGATACCAAATTGGGCAGGAACCTGGGCGTTCATATCGACGTCCATCTTGCCAATCACCGCTTTGCCTTCGTACTCACCGGCCAGTTGTTCCACAACCGGACCAATCATCTTACAGGGTCCGCACCACTCAGCCCAAAAATCGACCAGGACCGGTTTGTCCGAATTGATCACTTCGGCGAAGTTCGCGTCGGTGATTTCAATCGCTTTTGCCATGATATTTATGGAAGTTTTGTAAAGATTAACGCATTCGTACGGGTAGAATGTTTTGGCCTGGTAAAAAGTTCATGCGTTCGGGGAAATGTGTTTTTTACACTTATTCTGTAGCCCTCTCCCCTAACGATTTCCCCTACGCTCAGCCTGACTCTACCCCTTACTCCTGGTTAATCCGCTTAATTCAGCCGACAGGATACGCCTTCCAGGTCACCCAGGGCCCGCAGCAGCTCATTGACGGGTGAGACCTTGTAGGGCCGCGACAATAAACTCACTTCTACCCGGTCCTCGGCGTCCGCCACATTCAGCACCAGGTTACAATGGCCCGGGTACGTCCTGACGATGGTCGAGAGTTTGGCGACGAATTCATGGTTGAGGTACTTCAGGTCCAGCTTGACGCAGAGTTCTTTGCTGTATTTCTGGCGGACTTCAGTCAGTAGCTGCATTGAAACCGGCCGGAATTCGTACTGGTCGGAGTTCCAGCGGTTCTGTACCTTGCCTTTCACGTGCAGGAAGTGGCCAACTTCGATGTAATTCCCCAGCCGCACATAATCTTCCCCGAACAGGCTCATTTCCACCGAACCGTTGTAATCTTCGAGCTTGAAAATGATAAAGGGATTCCCGTTCCGGGCCTGGCGGAGCTGGGAGGAGGTGACAATCCCGCCGACGGTAATTTCCCGGCCCTTGTTGGCGTCGTCGTAAACCTTGTCTAGCGTGCAGGTGCAGAAACTTTCAAGTTCAAGGCGGAATTCGTCCAGCGGATGACCGGTGATGTAAAAACCGACCACATCCTTCTCAAACTTGAGCTTATCGATTTCACTCCAGGTCGGCACGTTGGGAGCTTTGGGGCGGGGAATCATGGGTTCGCCCCCGTTCATGGCACCGAACAGCGACTGCTGGGCGGCCGCCTTCTCGGCATGGTAGCTGTTGGCGTACTTGATGAGCCGTTCCAGGAAGGTACCCGTTTCGCCCGCCGGTACGTCGAAGTACTGCGCCCGGTGGAATTCGTCCAGGTTGTCAAACGCCCCGGCAAAGGCCAGGGATTCGAGCGTTTTTTTGTTAACCGTCCGCAGGTTGATCCGGACCATGAAATCGAACATATCCTTGAACGGCCCGCCCTTGGTGCGTTCCTCGATAATCGACTCCACGGCCGCATCGCCGGTTCCCTTAATCCCCGCGAGCCCGAAGCGGATTTCTCCTTTTTTATTGACGCCAAACACCCGTTCGGACTCATTCACGTCGGGGCCCAGTACCGGAATGTTGATGTTTTTACATTCTTCCAGGAAGAAGGTAATCTTTTCAATGTTGCCCAGACAGCTCGTCAGGACGGCAGCCATGTACTCGGCCGGGTAGTGCGATTTGAGGTAGGCTGTCTGGTAGGCGACGAAGGCATAACAGGTTGAGTGCGACTTGTTGAAGGCGTAGGAGGCGAAGGCTTCCCAGTCGGTCCAGACCTTTTCGCATTTCTTTAGATCAAGCCCGTTCTTCTGGCAGCCTTCCATGAACTTGACCTTCATCTTGTCCAATACGTCCTTCTGCTTTTTACCCATCGCTTTCCGCAGGACATCGGCATCGCCCTTGGTGAAGCCACCGAGTTTCTGGGACAGCAGCATGACCTGCTCCTGGTAGACGTTAATCCCGTAGGTTTCCGCCAGGTATTCCTCCATCTCCGGAAGGTCATAGACAACCTCTTCCCGGCCGTGCTTTCGGTTGATGAAGTTCGGAATGTAGGCGATCGGGCCCGGACGGTAGAGGGCGTTCATGGCGATGAGGTCCTCGAAGCGGTCAGGCTTGAGGTCCTTCATGTACTTCTTCATCCCGTCGGATTCGAACTGGAAGATGGCGTTCGTCTCGCCCCGCTGAAACAGCTCGTAGGTCTTCTTATCGTCCAGCGGGATGTAGTCGATGTCGATTTCAGTCCCGTGGTTTTGCCGGATCAGCCGGAGGCATTCCTTGATGATGGTCAGGTTTCGCAGCCCCAGGAAGTCCATCTTGATTACCCCGGCATCTTCGATGATCTTACCCTCGTACTGGGTAATGAGCAGATCCGAATCTTTGGAGGTCGCTACGGGCAGGATGTTGGACAGATCATCGGGGGCGATGATGATGCCCGCGGCGTGGATCCCCGTGTTCCGGACCGTCCCTTCCAGCTTTCGCGCCTGACGGAGCACGTTCGAAATCTGGGACGAATCGGCCATGAACTTCAGATCCCGGACTACCCGCTCGTCGCCCGACTCCAGCGCCCGCATTTTCCGGACGTTATCCACCTCTTCCGGCTGAATCATGTTGGCCAGGGATTCGATGGGATCCTCGAAAATCTTGCGGAGGGTCATGTTGTAGGTGGGCTTGTCGGGCACCAGCTTGGCCAGGGCGTTGGAATCGGCCAGGGGCAGTTCCATCACGCGGGCCACGTCCTTGATGGCCGACTTAGCCGCCATCGTACCGTAGGTGACGATCTGGGCGACCTGCTGCTTGCCGTATTTCTGCACCACATAATCGATCACCTTCTGCCGGCCTTCATCGTCGAAGTCCGTATCGATATCCGGCATGGACTTCCGGTCCGGGTTCAGAAAGCGCTCGAACAGCAGGTTGTATTTAATCGGGTCGATGTTGGTAATGCCGATGCAGTAGGCCACGGCCGAACCCGCCGCCGAACCCCGACCCGGACCGATCATTACGCCCAGGTCCCGCCCGGCCTTGATGAAGTCGGATACGATGAGAAAGTACCCGGCAAACCCCATCGTCCGGATGGTAAACAACTCAAAGTCAAGCCGCTCCTGCACTTCGGGGCTGATATCGCCATAGCGTTCCTTCGCCCCGGTATAGGTCAGGTGTTTGAGGTATTCCCACTGGTTGAGGACGTCATCTTCGTGAATCTGGAACTCGCGGGGAATGGGGAAGTTCGGCAACAGAATGTCCCGCTTGAGCTTAAGCGTTTCGACCTTGCCGACAATATCGTTGGTATTGTCGATGGCTTCCGGCAGGTCCGAAAACAGGGTCGACATTTCCTGGGTGTTCTTGAAATAAAACTGGTCGTTGAAGAACGCAAAGCGGGTGCCTTTGGGAAAGCCTTCCTCGTCGTTGAACTCCTTGGCCGAGGGCGTACTCATTTTCTCGCCCGTGTTCACGCAGAGCAGGATGTCGTGGGCGACCCAGTCTTCCTGATCGACGTAGTGCGAGTCGTTGGAAGCGATAATCTTGACGTTGTACTTCCGGGCAAATTTGACCAGTACCTCATTCACCCGAATCTGATCCAGGATTTCGTGGCGCTGAAGTTCGACGTAATAATCCTCCCCGAAGCGGTCCAGCCACCATTTGAACTCTTTCTCGCCTTCGGCCTCGCCTTTCTTCAGGATGGTCTTGGGTACCATCGCCCCGATGCAGCAGGTGGTGGCGATCAGGCCCTCCATGTACCTCTCAATCAGCGCCTTGGTTACCCGCGGATATTTGCTGTAAAGTCCTTCGATATAACCCAGGGAACAAAGTTTGGCCAGGTTCTTATAGCCGGTAGGATTCTTGGCGAGCAGGAGCTGGTGGTAACGAATGTCTTTCTGCTCCTTGGTAAACTGCTTGCGGGTGTGGTCGTCGACGACGTAAAATTCGCAGCCGACGATGGGCTTGATGCCTTGTTTGGCGGCCTCCGCGACAAATTCAAAGACGCCGAACATATTGCCGTGGTCGGTGATGGCCACGGCCGGCATGTTATCCGCCTTTGCTTTCTTGATTAATTTTTTGATGTCGGCCTGCCCGTCGAGCAGGGAGTATTGAGTATGGCAATGGAGGTGGGAAAACTGCATCGTCGTTCCGGTATGCAAGCTGGCTGATGGCTAGCACCTTACCCGGATCAGGGAAAACAGCGTCCGCTGATCCGGGTAAGGACTGAGGTAAAAATAGCCAGATTTTTGGTTCCGAGCCAATGCGAAAGCGACTAGACCCGCTCGGAGGTGATCTTGGCGCCCAGGTATTCGCGGTTGAGCCGGACGATATGGCGCAGATCGATCGAAGCCGGGCACTCGACCGCGCAGGCCCCGGTAAAGGAGCAGCCGCCGAAGCCTTCCGCGTCCATCTGGGCGACCATGCGTTCGGCGCGCTCCTGGCGCTCGGGCTGGCCCTGGGGTAGTACGGCAAATTTGGAAACCTGAGCCGCCGTAAAGAGCATGGCCGAGGCGTTCTTACAGGCCGCCACGCAGGCCCCGCAGGCGATGCAGGCCGCGGCGTCCATGGAATCTTCCTGTACGTTCCGGGGAATGGGAATTTCGTTGGCATCCGGGGCCGAGCCCGTATTGACCGATATGTATCCGCCCGCCTGCACGATCCGATCAAAGGCCGTGCGGTCGGTCATCAGATCCTTGATAATGGGAAAAGCCCGTGCCCGCCAGGGTTCGACCACGATGGTGTCGCCGTCAGCAAAGCTGCGCATGTGCAACAGGCAGGTCGCCCCGCCCGTCTGCGGCCCGTGCGCACGGCCATTAATGTACATCGAACACTGGCCGCAGATTCCTTCCCGGCAGTCGTGGTCAAAGGCCACCGGTTCTTCCCCGCGCTTGACCAGATCGGCGTTCAGAACGTCGAACATTTCAAGAAACGACATGTGCGGGGAGATATCCTTTAATTGGTATTCGACCAGTTTACCCGGGACGTTCGGGCCTTTTTGCCGCCAGACTTTCAGCGTAACATTCATAAGCCGTGAGAATCAGAGATAGCGTTCTGTAGTTCAGTAACGCTTTCCAGGCGGAAATAGTTAGCGCCTGAGCCTCATTACCAGTGTACGGCCCGCCCTAGATCTGCTTGTAGCGAGAGACCATCCGAAGCAGCCCGGCCAGCAGGATTACGGTTATTACCATGGGCAGATACAGGTCCAGAAACACCGGAGAATCCTTGGTCGGTAAGAGGCTGATGGCAGTCGTACCTGCTTTGATCAGGTTCCGCAGGCCCAGAAAGCTGGTAACCCCAACCACCATAAACATCAGAACATTCTGGAGGGGTGAGTTGAGGTAGGCCTCCGGCAGAAAACGACGGTTATTGATTGCCAGCAACAGGAAGATGGTCACAAACGGCAACAGGAGGCCGTTTACCGCCTGGGCCAGAAGGATGACCGATACCGGGCTGAACTGCAGCAGGCCAAAAGTCAGTCCCACCACCATAACGCCCAGCCAGACGAGCCGATAAAACAGGGAGGTACTGGCCCAGCCCAGCAGCGTCCTGGCCGCGATGGAAGCCGCCAGCGGGGCCGTCAGGGCGGAGGTGAAACCGGCCGCAAACAGCCCAAAGGCAAACAGCTTGCCGGCCAGGGGATCCAGCCGGGTGGCCAGGGTGGCGGCCATGGCTTCAAAGGTAAAAGCTCCGGCGACCAGGGTACCCGAAACCAGAATAGCAATCGAAATCAGCCCGCCGATCAGCACGGCCAGGGAAATGCCCCAGCGCATTTCCGAAAGGGATTGACCCTGCCCGATCCCCGACGCCAGAAAAAGGTTGTACGGAACGATGGTCGTTCCAATTAGCCCGATGATCAGCACCAGGGAATCCGCCGGCATTTTCGGGTGAATAACGGATTGCACAAAGGTTCCGGGCGATAGCGGAGCGCTGAAGGCTACGAAGGCGAAGGCCAGGCCCATGAACCAGACCAACAGGCCTAGTAGGTTGGCCAGCTGGCGCGGTGTTCCCTGATTCAGGAGAAAAATTGCCAGGATGCCGACGATGATCGTCAGCGTGGTGTCTGATTCCGGCACAATTAATTTCAAACCCGAAACCGCGCCCAGGATGTTACCGGCCTGATAGGCGGCGCAACCGATGGCCACGGCGATAAAGAGGATGGTCGGCCAGACGGATTTCCGGTCGCTTAGCATCTGGGTGACCATTTCGCCCAGGCTTTTCCCCGAGCCAATGGTTATTCGGGCCGCCGCTTCCTGCAGGATGATCGTTCCTAGGGTTGAAAAGCCCAGCGCCCACAGCAAATCCAGCCCAAACCGGGAGCCCGCCAGCGCGCAACTGGTCACCGTACCCGGACCAATAAACGCCGCAGAAATAATTGACCAGAAAAGAACGCTACTCGCCCCGGAACGAAAAGTAATAGATTTAGGCATACCTGCTAACTAAGCAACCTGGAAATGATCGGTTCTGGATGATCGGGAATAGCCGCAATAAAGCGCAAAGTAACGAACTCGGTTCATAACAATGAAGGAAAGTTCCTATATCCTTCGCTTTATCCACTCGCAAACCACTTCTATCGATTAGCTGCCAAATAGTTCACGGGCGTATGCCAGGCCTTTGCGGTGCGCCTCGATCCCATCCATTGTTTTTGGAGAGGCTTTTTCCACGCATTGCTCCAGGACCAGCAGGGGATTGACTTTAAGGGCGTTAAGTTCGCGAACAAGTCGCGGATAATCAATATCCCCCGGACCGAACGTTTCAGACCATACTCCGTTCTGCGACTGCCGGATATGAACTTCCACGATCCGCTTACCGTACAATTTCACAATGTCAAACAAGGCTACCTGGGAGTTTTCGGCGCCGCGGAAAATCCAATGGGCATCCAGACAAAGCGCGACATTGCGGGGATCCGTCGCCAGCAGCATGTGGTGGAATTCCCGGGCGGCCGCCCGAAGTTCCGGATCGTGGGTATGGTAGGCCAGCGTCATGCCCATCCGGCGCAGTTCCGCCCCGACCTTATCCAGGTTCCGGGCCTGCAGCATCAGCTCGGCATCGGACTTATTAACCGGACTGCCCCATTTGACCGGGCTGGGATTCGAGACGATAATGCGGGTACCTAGCGGTTTGGCGGCCTCGGCGATGGCCAGCATCGCCTCGATCGACTTCTGAGACTCATCCTCCCGGTGAAGGGTGCTGCCTACGTAAACCGACTGCATCTCCAGCTTATACTTCTGGATGTAGGGAGCCAGCCGGCGAACTTCCTCGGCCTGATTGAAGGAAGGTTCGTACGCCCGCAGCCCCGACTTCAGGAAATCGGCCATCGAGGCGTCAGGATCACTCATCCATTTTTTACCGTCCCGCTCGTAAAAGGTAATCCAGTTATACTGGTTGCAGGAAATCGCCGGGGCTTTGGGTGCCGCCTGGAGCGCCGGGGACACCAGAGCCAGGGAACCGGCGGCGGAAAGGGAGGAAAGAAACTGACGTCGGTCGAGGGTCATGGGTCCAAAGGAAAAGATGGTTTTGTATACAGCAAGTTTAGTCGTTTTTTTACGGTATGCCAACCCCCGACACCCGTGAAGTCTGGTTACGCGGTCCACTGCCCGACCTGCCCGGCCTGCTCCAACCCGTAGCCCATGCCCTGCTGCAGGCTCGCGAAGAACTCCATACGAACCTGGACCCGTTTCCGGAAGAACGGCTTTGGGAAAAACCGGCGGGCGTAGCATCCGTGGGTTTCCACCTGCAGCACCTGACGGGTGTCCTTGACCGGCTGTTCACCTACGCCCGGGCGGAGGCACTCAGTAGTGACCAATTGGCCTACCTGGCCGCCGAAGGCAAACCGGCCGGGGTTCGGGTGGCTGACCTTCTGGCGGCGTTTGATCGCCAGGTGGACCAGGCACTTGCCCAGCTTCGCCAGACCGACGAAAAGTCGCTGACCGATGTTCGGGGCGTCGGACGGGCGCAGCTTCCGTCGACGGTACTCGGACTGCTGTTCCACGCCGCTGAGCATACCATGCGCCACCTGGGGCAGGTACTGGTCACGGCGCGGGTGATTCAGCAGTCGTAGGTACACCCCATCCGCCCCCGCCCGGTGTTTCGATCCGGATGCGTTCGCCTGGTCCTACCGCGCGGGTAACGATTCCGGGTAATGCCTCTTCCGTACCGTCCGCACGAACCCAGAACTGACGGCCGCAATGGCCCGGGCTTCCTCCGTTCAGGCCATAGGGCGCCTCTTGCCGGTGCTGGCTCACGAGGGTCATCTGCACCGGAGCCAGAAATTCGAGTTCCCGGATGATGCCATCGCCGCCGGCCCAGCGTCCGGAACCTCCCGAATCCGACCGAATACCAAATCGCCGCAACCGGACCGGGTAACGGCGTTCCAGTTCCTCGGGGTCGGTCAGTTTGGTATTGGTCATGTGCTGGTGCACGGCGGACCGCCCGGCTGCCCCTTCGGTCGCCCCCGCCCCGCCGCCGATGGTTTCGTAATACCCAAATTCGGCATTACCAAACAGGAAATTGTTCATCGTTCCCTGGCTGCAGGCGGCAAGATTCAGGGCTTTCAGCAGGGTATCCACCAGTCGCTGGCTCACTTCCGTGTTCCCGCCGACTACGGCCGGGCAGGTCCGGGGATCGTCCGAGAATACCGGGTTTAAAAACGACGTTTCAGGCAATATAACGGTTACCGGCTCCAGCAGCCCTTCGTTCAGCGGCACCTCCTGTTCGCACCAGAGCCGTAAGACGTACAGCAGGGCACTATTCAGAATAGACCGGTTCGCGTTCAGGTTTCGGGGATGAACCGCCGAAGTACCCGAGAAATCGAAGGTTATCCGACGATGCTCATCGACCACCACCCTAACCCGGATTTGGTGACCGTCATCAAGTTTTTCCTCGGCTTCCAGGACACGCGGCTCCGTCAGCCGGGCGCGCAAACTGGCCGCGGCGGAGGCTTTAATGCGGGCCATTTAGTGGTGAACGGTAGCGAGGCCGTACTGGCGCACCAGGTCCTGCAGGGCCAATTCACCAGCCCTAAGTGAAGCCAGCGCCGCCTCCAGGTCCGCCCGGTTTTCGGGTAGCGAACGCGTAGGATATTCGGCCTGGGTAAACCGCGGCTCGAGTTCGTCCCAGCAGAGCCGGCCGTCCCGGACGATGTACTGGGGTTCGAGCACCACGCCTTCCTCGGCCAGACTGGTCGCATCAGGTGGCATCGAGCCGGGTACTTTCCCTCCGATTTCCGCGTGGTGCGCCCGGTTGATCACGTAGCCGATCAGTTCCTGCTGATCCGTAAACACGGCGCTCATCAGGGTGACGTCCGGCAGGTGAGAACCGCCGTATTTGGGGTGATTGGTCACGATCACATCGCCCGGAGCCAGGGGGAGCTGTTCCAGGACCAGCCGGGCGCATAGTCCCAGGCTACCCAGGTGAACCGGGATGTGTGGTGCGTTTACGAGCAGTTCGGCATGCTGGTCCAGCAGGGCGCAGGAAAAATCCAGCCGCTCCTTGACGTTGACCGAGAAGGCTGTGCGTTGCAGTTGCGCGCCCATCTCCTCGGCGATGGCCGTAAACCGGCGGGCGAAGAGTTCCGTTTCCGCTACTTCAGCCAGGCCAGTCGGTTCCCCGGACCGGCTTTCACTCAACTGGGCTACCAGATTGCCCTCCGCGCTTACGGTAGCCTCCCAACCCGGCTCCAGGTAGGCCGAGGAAGTCCGGTTGAGCAGGATGGCCGGTCCGCTAAGCTGATTGCCCTCGGCCAGGCGGGTCCAGTCGTAAATACCGGCTTCGCCCAGGCGCGTTTCTGCTGTCAATTTCCGGGTCGGCGTATTCGATTGGGTACGCTCCAACGCTGGCTCCGGAGTGGCTACTCCGACGCGGATGCTTTCCAGTTCAATCGGGCGATTTTCGGGAAAGTGGCCGTACAAACGCTCGTAACGCTCCCGATAAGCCGCTTTTATCAGTTCGACAGTTGCAGGCATCGGTACTTCCACCGTCGACTCCTGGCCGGAAAATCGGAGAAATAGCAGCGTTTGCCGCCGTTCGATAGCGGCATCCGGGCCAATGTCGCGGCGGAGTTCCGCGGTGGCCAGGGCAGCTAATTGCTCGATCCGCTCCGGAATTTCGGCCAGCACGCCCTCCAGGTTCCGGAGAACCGTTTGGCTGGCCATCCGTTCCATCCGGGCCTGCCCCATCCCGTAGGCACTCAGCAGACCGCCGTCGAAGGGCAGGATCAGCTTTGACATGCCCAGGAGCCGGGCGACCGAACAGGCGTGCAGCCCGCCCGCCCCGCCAAAAGCCAGCAGGGCATACTCCCGGGGATCAAACCCGCGGGACACCGAAATTTTGCGAATCGCGCCCGCCATGGCTTCGTCGGCAATCCGCTCAAAGCCCCGCAGGATGGCCAGTGGCTCGGGAGTTTGGCCGGTTTGCTTAGGTAGCTGGTTCAGGATGGCCCGAAGCGCCTCCTTAGCTTTTTCCGGGAAGACCGGAATGTTGAACTGGGCGGCGTGGAGTTTGCCGAGCAGAAGGTTGACGTCGGTAATTGTCAGTGGCCCACCCGCTCCGTAGCAGGCCGGTCCCGGCGAGGCGCCCGCGCTCTGGGGCCCGACCCGGAGCTGGGAGCCATCGAACCAGCAGACAGATCCACCACCGGCCGCGACTGTTTCAACCGCCAGGGAGGGTAACTGAAGGGTAAATCCGTCGATCGTCGTGGTAAACCGGTAGTCGACTCCACCGTCGTAGCGGGCCACGTCGGTACTGGTCCCGCCCATATCGAGCGTCAGCACCTTAGGCTGGCTGACTTGCTGCGCAATGCTGGCCGCCCCAATCACCCCGCCTGCCGGGCCGCTCAGCAGCGAATCCTTTGGATGAAACAGCCTGGACAGCACCAGTCCACCGGCGCTGCTCATCACCCGGACCGTGGCCTTTTCCCCAAGTTGATTCGTCAGATTAGTGAGGTAAGACCGCAGAGCCGGGGTCAGGTAGGCATCCACCACGGTAGTCTGTGTCCGGGGCAGGTAGTGCGGAGAGGCGGATAATTCCGTTCCGACCGACACCGCGAATCCCGCTTCCCGTAACCGCCTGGCCAGTTGTTGTTCGTGGACCGGATTCCGGTAGGCATTCAGGAGCGAAAGGGCCACCGCATCGGGCTGAACTACCTTAAGTTGGTCCAGCAGCGAATCAATCCCGGCTTCCGCCAGCGGCTCCAGAATTGCACCGTCGGCCCCAACCCGCTCGTCGACCTCAAGGGTCCAGGTAGCCAGTTCATCCGCTGGCGGGATGGCCAGCTGAAACAACTGAGGGCGTTGCTGGGTGCCGATCGTCAGCAAATCCCGGAAACCGCGGGTGACCAGCAGGGCAACCCGCCCGCCCCGGCGTTCCAGCAGGGCATTCGTCCCGCGGGTGGTTCCCAGCCGTAATTCCAGGGCTGGAAAGGACTGGCTCAGGGGTGTTTGGGTCAGGAGGCGGGTGGCCAGCACGGGAGCTTCTTCGCCCGTAAAGAGTTCTACCGTGGCCGGCAAAGTGGGATGAATGGCTGGCTCGGTTTCCAGTATACCGTCAACCGTCAGCCTCCGAACAAGCGCCTCTTCCCCGGTTTCAAGGATTTGGAGCCGGTAGCCATCGAAGATCGAATGGGTTAGCCAGGGCGCTACCAGCCGACCTTCCTCCGTTAACCGCCCGCGAAGGCAACTGCTGCTCAGTACTTTTATCCGTTGCAACTCCCCGGCCGGACTCACCGCCATGCCGTCGGTGAAGGTCCCGCCGGTATCGATCCAGATTTTGAACATAGTTTGACTTGGGTCGTCAGTCACCAGTCATCAGTTCTCAGTCGTCAGTCAGACCGATGTCTTACCCTCAATTTGGTTCTTACCTAATTATTAAGACTGAGGACCGATGACTGTGGACTGATGACTGAAAACTGTTGACTGACGACTCTATTTCCCCACCGACAGTAAATTGGCAAACAACCGGTACGCCCCCGGAACGCCCGCGGGTAACTGCCGGAAGAAGACAATTCCGGTGTAGATGTAATGGCCTTTTCCGTGCCGGGCGTAGATCAGACTCCCGGTTTTGGGCGCTTCCCCCGTATCATTGGTACTGAAAATGGGCTCGTAGGCTTTGTCCAGGTCCACGGCGAAGTAAATGCCCCGCTCCTGGACCCAGCCGGTGAAATCCGCCTCGGTCAGTTTATTGGGCGTATTCAGTAAGGGATGCTGCGGATTCAGGAAGGTCATTTTGGCATCTTCCTCGGTCACCCGGTCACGAGCTACCGTAAACGGATACGGCCCCAGCTGGCTCACCTTCAGTCCGTTCTGGATAAATCCACCGCTGCCTGGCGTCACATACTGAACGATGACCGTACCGCCATTCTTCACGTAATCCATCAGCTTCGGCTGGTAGTACCGCAGCCATTCCTCGGTATTGTAGGCCCGGACACCCAGGACAATTGCATCGTAAACGCTAAGGTCCTTGGCCATTTCCGCCGCATCCAGCATGGTTACGGCGCAGCCCATCTGCCGGATCGCCGTGGCTACTTCGTCGCCGGCACCCATGATGTACCCGACCCGTTTGGCCCGAACCTTCACGTCGAGACGCGCCAGTTTGGCTTCCGCCGGCGGGAAATAAGTCTGGGCGGGAATGTGCTTATAGGTAATGGTGCGCAGGCTGCTGCTGAAGGAGCCGTTGGCGGTATTTACCACCGCCCGAAGGGCTCCTTCTCCGGTAGCACCTGCCGGGAATACCCGCACGGAGAGCCGTTGTTCGGCGTATTTTTCGGGTAGCGAAAACGGTATTGATGCCGGTTCAACCCGCCAGCCCGCCGGAGCCTGAAGGGACAGGGTCCCGCTGCTGTTAGCCCGGTTCGCTTTCAGGATGATGTCGACTGTTTTGGGCTGGTTATCCGCAAAAACGTACACTTTTTCGGCCAGGTTAGCCGTCACGTCCGGGCGAACCTCGAAGGGCCGGTAGATTTCACCGTCGACCGGGTCCACCGATTTATGCATCCAGGCGCGGCGGAACGTAAATGGCTCCCCGTCGATTTCGAAGCTAAACTCGGCCGTTAAGGCCGGCGGGTTCTCCGGCAGACCGATGAGAGGCTGCTGGTCGACCTGAAACAGGCCCCGGTCCAGGCCTTTTTTCAACCAGTAGGGCTGGGAAATAGGCTGATTCTTAGGAATCGCAACCGTAAAGGGCAGGCTGTTGAGGGAGTTCGCTTTCAGCGGAATGCTCAGGCTGGTATCCTTTCCGGCTTCCGGCAGGCGCAGCCGGGTCCAGCGAACCGGTAATTCGGTTCTCCCGACCGCACTAACGTTGACCCGAATGGCCTCCCCGGGTGCGGCGGCAAAATCCGCCGGATTGGCTTCGAACCAAAGGCCCAGGCAATGCTGGATCAGGGCTTCCACCTCTTCCAATTTCGTAGCAACATAATGGTTTCCGGCATCCAGCTTCCGCAATTCCCGGTGAAGGGCAAGCAGGGTGGGGACCGAGGCGGCCGGCTGATCGGCCCGGTAGCCGGTGATGGCCTGATTCACCAGTTCCTGCACCCTTGCGCTGACCGGCACCCGCTTCCAGCTCAGGTCTATGCCATCGAAGGGGTCGTTCTGGGCCGGTTCGCCGCCCTTGAGCAGGAGGTAGTCGATGCGCTCGCCCCGCTGGGCGGCCACGCCGAAGCCCTGGCTTTTGTGCTGGCTCCGGCTCTCGGCTGCCAGCTCACCGTAGGATTTGCCGAGCAGCGGGTTATACAGCTGGCTTTCTACACCGAGCAGGTTCCCCGCTTCGTCGGGGCGACGGTTGCTGTTAAAGGCCTGAGGAATGAAGACGTTCCAGAAGATGCGTCTGGCCTGCCAGGGCTTTACGAACGCCAGTTGTTCTGGGTACTTGGTCGGATCAGCCGATAATTTAAAGGCTTCCTCCGCCAGGTAGCCCGAGGCGCTGTGGTGGCCGTGGCCCGCCCGGGCGTCGGGCGGGAAACGGGTGATGATCACGTCCGGCTGGGTTTTACGGATCATCCAGACTACATCCGCCAACACCTTATCCCGGCCCCAGATCCGCACGGCCTCGTCGGTCGATTTGGAAAAACCAAAGTCGTAGGCCCGCGAAAAGGCCTGTTGGGGACCGTCCACCCGCCGGGCGGCGAGGAGTTCCTGGGTCCGGATAAGCCCGATTTCCACGCCCTGTTCAGCGCCGATGAGGTTCTGACCGCCATCGCCCCGGGTCAGGGCCAGGTAAGTAGTCCGCACGCGCCGCTCATTGGCCAGGTAGGCCAGCAGCAGCGTGTTTTCGTCGTCCGGGTGCGCCGCCACGTACAGAGCGGAGCCTACGACATTCAGCTTCCGCAGGTTATGGAGAATCTCGCCGGACGATAAGGGCTTTTGCGGATAATTGACCGGCTGGCTAAGGGCTGGCAGACTCAGAAATCCAACCAGGCAACGGGAAACAAGACGGCGGAACGGTATCACAGACGTAGGAAAGGAATAGGTGATCAGGCAAAAATACACTTTCGGCGGATGGTGCCAACGGCTCCCCCCCTACCTTTTCCTTTCGTTGCCTCAATTTCCCCCTGTCAACTATAGCTTTTTACCAAACATCGCCCCTTTTTTCCGCTAATAATTCTATAGTTTCCGCTTAAAATTCTAAGGCCGCAATTTGGGTTGCTTTGAATTGATGAAGCCCCGGCTATCTTTGTGCGATTCAATCCTAACTTAATCCTTTAATTACGCTCGCATGAATAACAGTATTTACCTGGTTCCAATCCTGGGTCTGATTGGTTTGGTAGCCATGTACGTGAAGTTTGTCTGGGTATCCAAGCAGGAGGCTGGGGATGCCCGCATGACGGAAATCGCCTCGTACATTGCCGCCGGTGCCATCGCCTTTTTGAAAGCCGAATGGCGCGTACTCACCTATTTTGCCGTAATTGTTGCGATTCTGCTGGGGTATTCCGGTACCCTGGTCGAAAATTCAAGCCCCGTCATCGCCGTCTCGTTCGTGCTTGGGGCTTTTTTGTCGGCCCTGGCCGGTTATGTGGGCATGAACATTGCCACCAAGGCCAACGTCCGCACGACGCACGCCGCCCGGACGGGTCTGGCCAAAGCGCTGGCCGTTTCCTTCACCGGTGGTTCGGTGATGGGCATCGGGGTAGCGGGGATCGCCGTACTGGGCATAGGCAGTCTTTTCATTGTTTTCTATAATATGTACGTCGGCGCCACGGGCGATGTCAACGGCCTGCCGATGGAAAAAACCCTGGAGGTGCTGGCGGGCTCTTCCCTGGGTGCGGAGTCGATCGCGCTCTTTGCCCGGGTGGGCGGCGGGATCTACACCAAAGCCGCCGACGTCGGGGCCGACCTGGTGGGTAAGGTCGAAGCCGGTATTCCGGAAGATGACCCGCGCAACCCGGCCACCATCGCCGATAACGTGGGTGATAACGTGGGCGACGTAGCCGGCATGGGTGCCGACCTGTTTGGTTCCTACGTAGCAACGATCCTGGCCACGATGGTGCTGGGCCGCGAAATCCGCGTTCCGGAAGCACAGAACATCATCGGGCACGCCCCGATCGTGCTGCCGCTGGTCATCGCAGGCGCCGGTTTGATCTTCTCGATCATTGCGACCTATTTCGTGCGCATCAAGGACGATAACGGAAACGTACAGGCTGCCCTCAACGCGGGCAACTGGGGTTCTATCATCCTGACCCTGATCGCTTCGTACTTCCTGACGGTGAGCATTCTGCCCAGCGGTACAATGGAAATCCGCGGCGTGGAATTCGACCGCATGGACGTCTTTTACGCCATCGTGACGGGCCTGATCGTGGGTGCACTGATGTCGATCATTACCGAATACTATACGGCCATTGGCCGCCGGCCGGTGCTGTCGATCATCCGGCAGTCGGCCACGGGAGCGGCTACCAACATCATCGGGGGCCTGGCCGTCGGGATGGAATCCACGGTTCTGCCCATTCTGGTGCTGGCGGCGGGCATTTACACCTCCTATCATTTCGCGGGTCTGTACGGCGTAGCCATCTCGGCCGCCGGGATGATGGCCACCACGGCCATGCAGCTGGCCATCGACGCCTTTGGTCCGATTGCTGATAATGCCGGCGGTATTGCCGAAATGAGCCACCTGCCGGAAGAAGTTCGTGGCCGGACGGACATTCTGGACGCCGTCGGGAATACCACCGCCGCGACCGGGAAAGGCTTCGCTATTGCTTCTGCCGCCCTGACGGCCCTGGCGCTGTTTGCCGCCTTCGTCGGGATTTCGGGCATTTCCTCCATTGACATTTACAAAGCGGACGTACTGGCCGGCCTGTTCGTCGGCGGGATGATTCCCTTTATCTTCTCCTCCCTGGCGATTGCGGCCGTGGGTCGCGCGGCCATGAAGATGGTCGAGGAAGTACGCCGTCAGTTCCGCGAAATTCCGGGCATTCTGGAAGGGACCGGCAAGCCGGAGTACGAAAAGTGCGTAGCCATCTCCACCCAGGCGTCGATTCGTGAAATGATGCTGCCAGGCGCGATTGCGCTGATCGTGCCGGTTGTGGTTGGCTTCATCTTCGGTCCCGAAGTACTCGGCGGCCTGCTGGCGGGTGTAACCGTTTCGGGCGTCCTGATGGGTATTTTCCAGAATAATGCCGGCGGTGCCTGGGATAACGCGAAGAAGTCCTTTGAAAAAGGCGTCGAGATCAACGGCCAGATGTACTACAAAAAGTCGGAGCCCCACAAGGCTTCGGTAACGGGCGACACGGTCGGTGACCCTTTCAAGGACACCTCGGGTCCGTCGATGAACATCCTCATCAAGCTGATGTCGATTGTTTCGCTGGTCATCGCCCCGCATATCGCCGTCATTCCGGAAGACGCCGGAGCCGGCCGGAACCGGGAAGGCATCGAAGCCGTCGGTGGTCAGGAAGGCGTCGATCTGGAAAGCCCGACGGGTGCCGACAATGATAACGTCGATACGCCTAACAAGCCGGAGCAGGACGGGCAGCGGTAAGGTTTAGTCCATCTCCGGTATAGTGAACGAACCAGTCTCCGTTTAGGAGGCTGGTTCGTTTTTTGTGTAGGTAGTGAATTTTTGGTAATTATGAGTGAGGGTTTCGGGGGAGGGGGTTTGTGAAGATTGGGCAGATCGAGGCTTACAGGGTTGTAGTAAAATTCTGATTGGTCTTGCGTTATCGGGGATTCTGATTAAATCATAAATACAAAATGCGAAAACTTAACCTACTTGCTATCAGGCGGTTAAAATTTACTTTCGCCAATCTGCGAGTTAGCTGTTATTTTGACCGACCACTCTGCAAACTTCAACTGACAAAAAATCTTTGAAATATTTGTCCAATTTTGAAAAAGCCAATCGTCATAGGGTTGTAACAGATATTTGTTACAACTTAAAAAAATAAAAAATGGAAAAATTTGTGTTTATTTTCAGAGGTGGCGATACTCATATTTCTACTGCTGATTCACAAGCCGCAATGGATGTCATTCAAATGTGGAATGATTGGATGGGCGGACTGGCAGAAAAAGGAATTCTTGCTGGAGGCGATGCACTTCAAGTATCGGGCAAGCATGTGAATAGTTCAAAAAAGGTAGTTTCTGATGGGCTGTATGCCGAAGGAAATGAAATGGTTGGCGGCTACTTAATCGTAAATGCAAAAGACATTAACGATGCCGTAGAAATTTCAAAAGGGTGTCCGATTTTAAATGAAGAAGGCAGCGTAGAAGTTCGCCCCATTCAGAAACGAAATTAATTCTAACAATCTAAAAAGTAGAATAATGAAAGAATTTATGTTGATTTTCAAAAGCGAAATCAATGAATCGTTTGGTCCTTCACCAGAACAAATGCAATCAAACATTCAACAATGGATGGATTGGTTTGGTGGTATTGCTGCACAAGGAAAAATTGTAAATGCAAACCGTTTGAGTTTTGAAGGAAAAACGCTAAAGCCTAATAATGTAATTATAGATGGACCTTATGCAGAGGTAAAAGAAATCATTGGTGGTTATGTAGTTGTAAAAGCTACTAGCATTGATGAAGCTATGAAATTGGCAGAAGGCTGTCCTATTCTTAATGACGGAGGACACGTTGAAGTAAGAAGTATAATTACAATGAACGGTTAATTTGAACGAGAAAGAATTAATAGCACAACTTTTTAAAACAGAGTACAGAAAAATCATTTCTGTACTCTGTAGGTTGTTTGGAATTGTTTATATTGAAACTGCAGAGGACATTACAAACGATACTTTTTTATTGGCTTCTGAAACTTGGGGATTAAAAGGCATTCCCGAAAATCCAACGGCTTGGCTATACACTGTTGCTAAAAACAAAACCAAAGATTACTTTAAGCGACATAAAACATTTTCTGAAAAGATAGTGGTTGATTTTAAACTAAATCAAAACCCAAGCGAAGAAATTGAAGTTGATTTATCGCATAAAAATATAACTGACAGCCAATTGCAAATGATTTTCGCCATTTGCAACCCAATCATTCCATCAGAAGCACAAATTGGTTTAGCATTAAGAATTCTTTGTGGTTTTGGAATTGACGAAATTGCAGAAGCATTTTTGACCAATAAGGAAACCATCAACAAACGCTTATTGAGAGCCAAAGAAAAATTACGAACAGAAAATATTAAAATTGGATTGCCTACTGAAAAGGATGTTAATAGACGATTAGAAACTGTACTAACAACATTATACTTACTTTTTAATGAAGGGTATCATTCAAGTACACAGAAAACTCATTTGCGAAAAGAATTGTGCTTGGAAGCAATGCGCTTAAATTATTTTTTGATAGCAAATGAGACAACAAACAAACCTATAGTAAACGCTTTAATGGCTTTAATGTGCTTTCACTCGTCACGTTTTGAAGCAAGAATCAATCACATAGGCGAACCAATTTTGTATGACCAACAAGACAGAAAACTATGGAACGAAGAACTCATAGCAAAAGGGAATTTTTATTTAATACAAAGTGCCCAGGGAAATGAAGTAAGCAAATATCATTTAGAGGCAAACATTGCCTATTGGCATTGCAGCAAAATTGAAAACCCAAAAAAGTGGGACAATATTTTACAAGCCTATAATCAACTTTTGTTAATTGAATATTCACCAATAACAGCACTAAACAGAACATATGCATTGGCACAAGTAAAAGGTAAAAAACCTGCAATTATAGAGGCAGAAAAATTAAATCTAACAGACAATCACTTTTACTTTTCCTTGCTGGGTTATTTGTATACAGACGTTGACAATACAAAAGCAATTGAAAATTTTGAAATAGCATTAACCTTAGCAATGACAAATGCAGACAAATCAACAATCACTAAAAAGTTGGACGATTTGAAAGCGAAGAAAAACAACAGCTAACAGTGTGTTTATAAAATTGTGGCTGGACGTTAAGCATTCGACTTAAAATCGCTATTTTGCTGTTGTGGTTAATTGAAGTTGCTGTTTTTCAAATGCCACAACTTCATAAACACTTTAACGTTGCGGAAATACACTCAACAACTAAGTTATTGACATGAGAACAATTTCTATTATCGGACTTTTAGTGATTGTTCATATTGGTTGTACCCTAATGGTAAAAAAAGTTCAGGACGTTGAAACCACAAAATTCACCCAGCATATCATTAAACGAAATAATAGACTAAGCACTGTTGGCATTGACAGCTTCACATTAATTACAAAGAATTTACAGGCTGATGAAAAAAAAGCTAAACGTGTTATGGACGTTAAAACGACGTGGCCTTTAGCGATGCAGAGAAAAGATAGAAAAATGTTTGAAGATATATTGGCAAAAGAGTTCACCTTTCGTGCGGGTAACGAATTTTACAATCGAAAAGACTATATAGCAGACCGTATTACAACTTCAATCGTCGTAGACACAGCCGTGTACGAAAACTTAGTTTTGCAGTTTTTCGGAAATACAGCACTGCTTACCTACCGCAACATTGTAACCGGTAAAGATTCCACAGGAGCGGCTGAAGTATGGCAATACAGCTGGGCCGATGTGTATTCAGAAGAAAATGGAAAATGGAAAATTGCAGGAAGCCATTTAATTCAAGAGCATCGATTGAAATAGAGAACCCACGGCTAACAGGCTATTCTTGCAATAACGACTGAAGAACAAGTGTTTAGCACTTGTAACCCTATTCAACTAATTCAATTAATTGATGATGAAACGCAGACATCCGTTACCGCAGAAATGCCTGTTCCGTTAGCGGTAATTTCAAAACAGCTATCCAACCAAGTTAAACACGGCCAAAATGAGAAATTTCAAAAGATACCTTCTTGAGTATTTGCTCTTAGTGGTTGTAATCCTGTTGTGCGTTCCGGGGTTTTGGACTATCTATTTTGGCGTTAATGCAAATCCTACTTTCTATCAACATCTTCACGTGGCTACCAGTTTGGCTTGGCTCGCTTTATTGCTGTACCAACTCTTCCTTATCGGAGGAAAACAAAACGCGAATCACCGAAAAATTGGATTATTCATTTTATTCCTGGGACCGTTATTATTCGCTACAACCGCTTTGTTATCGGTTCACTCAGCCCACAAAGGGGTTATTTCCGGCGAAGGGGACTTTTTGATTGTACAAAATGTAATGGGTACACTGGAACTGGGCTTCGTCATTTTGCTTGCCTTCATCTTGAAAAAAAGAAGAAAACTGCACGGAGCCTTTCTTTTGAGCACGGCAATTCTGTTTCTGGGCATTGCCCTTTTTTTCACACTTATCAATGTTGTTCCTCAATTCAGAATTGAAGGGCCGGAAACTTTCTACCGTTTTGGAACGGCTGGTGAAACAGCCCGTTATATTTGCTTATTCATCGGGCTCCTCTTTTTTCTAAAAGACAGAAAAAACGGTTGGCCCCTTTTATTGGTCAGTTCATTCTTTACCGTGAACGATTATATTAATCAACTTTTGAATAAAAATAATTTAATCCCGCCATTAACGGAATACATAGGTTCATTAAACCAGCTCTTTACTTTTTCGGGAAGTTTCCTAATCCTTTTGATTTCCCTGTTGTTGACCGGAATAACCTATAAGAGAGGAGTCACTACTCTTAGGCAAACATCTACAAGTTGAAAAAAGAACAATCAACTACCGCTAATGTGGCATTGGCAAAAGCATGGCTATAATGTCACTTTGCACCTACCGAACACCAATGAATAACAGAGCAAAAGTGAACCAGCAGCAATATACATTGCCGCGCCTTCGAAAATGCTTTAATCGTTAGCGATCATTGCTATTGTTTGAAATATCAATAAAAGGGTTAGAAAGAAATGATTCAAGGATCAACGACCTAGCCACCAGCGCTTATGATAGGTTTATCGTCAGGTGAGCTGACGAACAAGGCTGAACTTTAGTATTTCTATCAAGCCAAATATCTTCGGATTTCGCATACGACCGTTTAGTCCCAAACGTTAAGGTAAATCCCTGAGGCATAAAAATTAACAAAGATGAAGAACAGGCTGCGTTTTTTGTTATTCTTTACAGCTTTATGTTTACTTAATTTAGTAGCAACTTACGCTCAAAAAAAAGCGATCCCAAAGCAATTTTATGTCTGTCCACCTTGTGGTTCCTCCTGCGACACAATAGTCAAGCATCAAGCCGGTGTCTGCCCACATTGCCAAATGCCGTTAGTGAGGAAGGCTATAATTGACGACTATTATAATTCATTACCTAGGTTTCGTATAGATTCAAACGACACCTATTACAGGGCCTTACCTTTCATACAACGAACTTTTAAAAACTTCAATGGTGCTGATATCGAATCAGAACATTTTACAACTTTTTTAAAGAAAAAAGTCGATTCCTTGAATATTCCTGCGCTTTCTATTGCACTCTTAAATGACGACAATTTAGTTTATTATCAAACTCTTGGATATAAAAATATTGAGACAAAAGATCCTTGTGATAACCAAACTCTTTTTGAAGCTGCATCAATGACTAAGCCAATGTTTGCCTATCTGGTGCTTACTCTTGCAAAAGAATCACTTATTGACCTGGATAGACCCTTATACAAATACCTACCCAATCCGGACTTACAGCATGATAAGCGATACAAGAAAATAACCGCTCGAATGATTCTTTCTCATACATCTGGTTTACCAAATTGGAGGGATGGCCAATTGAAACTTCAAGCAGAACCCGGATCCATGCACATTTATTCTGGTGAAGGCTTTGAATATTTGGGGAGAGTGGTTGAAAAAATATTGCGGAAAAATCTTAATGAAATTATGCTTGAACGGGTATTAACCCCTTTTGGTATGCAAAAATCATTCTTTATAGATAATGCTTATCTCAATTATTTTATGTCCACCGGCCACCAAAATGGCAAACCTTCTGGAAGAGATATCTCGTTTGAAGCACATGCTGCTTATGGTTTAAGGACCAACGCTATTGACTATGCAAAATTTGTCAAAAGCTTAGCCAAATCTGATTTGTTTAAATTGATGACAACAGAAGAAAAAGAAGTGGAGCCCAAGAAATGGATTTGCTTAGGAATATTTAAAAGAAATACCGAGAACGGGGTAAAATTTTATCATTCCGGAAACAATGCCAATCGCTTTACTGGACGATTTGAAATATATCCAGAGCGCAAATTGTCTTACATTTTTTTTATGAATTGTAACAAAGAAGGCGAATTCATGGAAGCATTAAACGACTATCTGTCACGGTAGCAGGAAGGAATAGTTTCGCTGGATGCCATCACTTCATTAAGCTGAGGGACGTTGAGTAAACTTCATCCCCAAAAACCCAAACAAAACAGCCAACCCCAAAGGGCTGGCTGCCAGTATCTATTAGCTGAAAAAGTATTAACCGAGTACCAATTACTTGGTCTGGCCCCGCATGGAACGCGGGATTTCGATGGATGCGATCGGGTTCGAAACGTTGTCGAGAATTTCGACGCCTTCGAGCTGAACGGCACCCACTTTGATCGTTTTGCCCAGGTCCAGATCCGTTACGTCGACATCGACATAATCGGGAATGTTTTCAACCTGGCCCTTCAATTTCAGCTTGCGGACTTTCTGAATCAGTTTGCCCCCCTTCTGAACACCCGGTGCCGTACCGACAAACCGGATGGGTACTTCCACCTTCACGGCCTTACCCGGAACGATTTCCAGGAAGTCGGCGTGCAGCAGCATGTCGCTGACGGGGTGGTACTGCGTTTCCTGCAGAATGGCACGGTACTCGTCGCCTTCGATGTTCAGCGTCACTTCGTACGCGTCGGGCGTGCTCAGCAGCTGGCGGAACAGGATGGCCGGGGAGTAGAACATCACCTGCTCTTTTCCTCCGTACAGTACACAGGGAACATTCCCTTCGGCGCGAAGGGTGCTCACCTCCGATTTACCGAGACTCGCTCTTTTAAACCCTACAATCTCGTGTTTTTTCATGTTTTGATTTGACGTTGGACGTTTGACGTTTGACTATTGATGAAGGAAATCCAGTGTCAACAGTCAAGCGTCAAGCGTCAATAGTTTATAAAAAGTGAGCTAATAGATTCATGATCCCGGATGCGGCCGATGGCTTTGGCAAAAAGCTCGGCGACGGTCAGCACCCGGATTTTCGGGTTGGGCTGACGCATCGGCAGCGTATCCGATACAACCAATTCTTCCAATACCGAATTGGCAATGTTGTCGTGGGCCGCTCCGGACATGACCGGGTGCGTACACACGGCCCGCACCGACTTGGCGCCCCGCTCCATGAGAATCTGGGCCGCCTTGCAGAGCGTGCCGCCGGTATCGATCAGGTCGTCGATGAGCACCACATTGGCGCCTTCCACATCCCCGATCACCTGCATCGACGCAATTTCGTTGGCCCGCTTGCGGTGCTTATCGCAGAGGACAATCTCGGCGTTGAAATGCTTGGCAAAATTCCGGGCCCGGGCCGCCCCTCCCACGTCCGGAGACGCAACGATGAGGTTGTCCAGTTCCAGACTCTTGATGTACGGCACAAAGACCGACGTACCTTCCAGGTGATCCACCGGAAAATCGAAGAATCCCTGGATTTGCCCGGCGTGCAGGTCGATGGTCATCAGCCGGTCCGCTCCCGAGGCCGCCATCATGTTGGCAACCAGTTTCGCGGCAATGGCCACCCGGGGTTTGTCCTTCCGGTCCTGACGGGCGTACCCGAAATACGGAATCACCAGGGTGACATAGTGGGCCGAAGCCCGCCGCGCCGCATCGACCATCAGGAGCAGTTCCATCAGGTTGTCGGCCGGCGGATTGGTCGACTGAATCAGGAAGACATCACAGCCCCGTACCGATTCCTCGAAGCTCGGGGAGAGCTCTCCGTCCGAAAACCGGCGGAGCGTGTAACCGCCCAGATCCTTGCCATAATAGCGGGCAATTTTCTCGGATAAGTACCGCGATTGACTGCCTGAAAAAATCTTTACGGTGTTAAGCGATGCCATCAGGTACCGATAAAATTTCCGCAAAGGTAGGGAATTTGTTTGACCTTTACAGGCAGAGCTTGAAATGTTTTGTCATATTTCGGGCCAAATTAGCTACAATGCCGACAGGCCTGCCTGCCGGCGGATTTCAGCCGATGGCCTTCCGATTTACCGATTTTCTGCTTGGTCTGATCATCTTCCAGCTCCTGTTTGTGAGCTTTTTTCTGATGACCCATACCCGGGGAAAGCCCGTTAGTAACCGGCTGCTGGGCGGGTTTTTCCTGGCCTTTGCGCTCAACCTGATCGATACCCTGCTCCTGCTGCAGGGGGTCTATTTCGCCCATCCGGACTGGGGTCTTTGGGGTACGAACCTGGCCTTGCTGTATGGTCCGTTGCTGTACCTGCACACCCAGAGTGTGATCCGGCGGGATTTTCGGTTAAGGCCCGCGCACGGACTGCACGCGCTGCCGTTCGTGTTGCTGACCCTGGTTTCGCTGGCGGGATATCACTCCCTGAGCCCGGCGGAGCAGCGGGTGGTGCTGCAGCAGATCCTCCGGCAGTCGCTGCCTTCCTGGTTTTACCTCATTTCGGCCCTCATCCTGCTGAATTTTCTGGTATACTTGCTGCTGGCCCTCCGGCTGATCCGGCAGTACCGACGGGCGCTCAGCCAGCAGTTCTCGGCCATGCACGACAAAAACCTCCGCTGGCTGTCGTCCACCCTGCTGTTTTTCCTCGTTTTTCCGCTGGTGGCCCTCCTCCGCAGCCTGCTGACCAACACCCCGTTTGCCAGCTACCGGATTCCGATTCTGCTGGCGCTGCTGCTGGGCCTGTTCTGGTACATCAACCGCTTTCTGCTGCAGGCGCTGCGGCAGCCGGAACGCTTTCTGGGCATGCCCGATGACTCCCTCGACCCGGATCCGGAAGCGCCTGCGCACCCGTCGGCCGCCCCGGCTGAGCACGAAGCGATCCTGGGCCAGCTGCAAACCTTCATGGACCAGCATAAGCCCTACCGGGAACCCGAACTGAGCCTGGATGAACTGGCAAGCCGCCTGGGGCTGCGGCCCCGGCAGCTTTCGCAGGCGCTGAACGACGGACTCGGCCAGCATTTTTTCGATTACATCAATCGACTCCGGATCGAGGAAGCCAAGGAGCGCCTGAGTAATCCGGCGGATCCGAAGATTACGGTCCTGGAAGTTATGTATCAGGTGGGTTTTAACTCCAAATCCTCCTTCAACACCCTGTTTCGCAAATACACCGGCCAGACGCCCAGCGAGTGGAAAAAGGCCCAAAAACCCTAGTTCGACTTTCGGTCGGCGGAAACCCGAACGCATTTTTTCCGTTCGACTTCCGGAATTCGGTCGATTGAAGGCCTTGTCATGCTGCAGTTTTGGGACATCAACCGCAACCCAAAACTGTTATGCGAACTTCCCTGTTTCAACGACTCCAGGCACCCGACGCCCGGCTTTCGATCCTGCTGCTGGCCGTCGGCACGCTGACTTCCATCCTGATTTCGCCCAAGTGGACCGTCCCGCTGGCGGCCTGGGTACCGCCCATTGCCTTTCTGCTCTATTACCGAAACGCGGCAATCCCGCGGAAATGGCTTTGGCTGATGCTGGCCAACACCCTGGCTGGCACCCTGGACATGTACGGGGTCATGCCCTTCCCGACCTTCCTCCTGGTTCTGGTCGTCCTCCTCGACAGCGTGAAAATGCTGGCCCTGTTCGCTCTGGAACGTTACCTGACAAAGGGCCGTACACACGTTCTGTATACCCTGGTTTTTCCGGCCCTGCAGGTTAGCCGCGAGTATTTGGAATCCCTGGAGGGCCTGGGTGCCTGGGTTTCACTGGCCAATACCCAGTACGCGTTTCCCTGGCTGACCCAGCTGGCGTCGGTGACGGGCGTCTGGGGCATCTCGTTTCTCATGTACTGGCTGGCGTCGCTGATCGTGTGGAGCATTAACCGGGAAGGGACGCAACGAAGCACCCGCCCAGTTCTGGCGGGTTACAGCGCCCTGCTGCTGACGATCCTGATCTGGGGAGCGATTCGGTACGAGCGGGTAAACGAAGCCTCGCCGGTGACGGTTCGCCTGGGCGGGGTAACGGTGCCGAACCTGCCGTTCATCGAAGCGCTGTACCAGGACCGCAGCGGCCAGCCAATTCACCTGGACCCAAAGAGCAACCAGAATGATCCCGACTTTCGGCGGGCCTACGGAGCGCTCGGGAGTTTTGTTGAGCATCCGGCAAGGAACCGTTTTCCGCTTGGTTACGCGGCCCTTGGCCAGCTGCATGACCAGCTTTTTGTTCAGTCCCAGAAGGCCGTTGACCGCGGTGCCCAGCTGGTGATGTGGTCGGAAGGCAACGGCATGGTCATCAAGACCGACGAGCCCGCCCTGATTCAGCGCGGCCGGCAGTTTGCCGCCCGCAACCGGGTGTATTTCCTCATGGCGATTGCGGCCGTCCTGCCGGGCAAGCTAACGCCCCAGCGGTTGTTTCTGGAAAACAAAACGATCCTGATTGACCCCACCGGGCGGGTTCTAAACACGTTTTACAAAAATCATCCCGTACCGCTGGCCGAACCGAGCAAGCCCGGCGACGGAACCATCCCGACCATCCAGACCCCGTACGGCCGGATTGCGCCCTCGATCTGCTACGATGCGGATTTCATTCAGACCATGCGGCAACTTGGCCGCCAGGAAATCGGACTGATGCTGCTGCCTTCCGGCGACTGGTACGAAATTTCACCCTACCACAGCTATATGGCCGTATTCCGGGGAATTGAAAACGGGACGTCGGTAGCCCGGCAGGTCAGCGGTGGACTCTCCCTTTTCACCGACTACCGGGGCCGAGAACTCGCCCGGCACGATTACTTCGACGGCAGCGAGCACCTGACGCTGGTGGCGATGCCGGTCCAATCGGTTCCGACCCTGTATACCCGCTTCGGCGACTGGCTTGTTTACGCCTCCATGCTAGGCCTTCTGGGCGTAACCGTTGGGCTCCTTACCCAGCGACTGACCCGTCGGAAGACCGAAGAACCCGCCGAAGTGCTGGCCTAGCCCGGAAGCGTTATTCCAATTGCCCGCGGATGGATTCAAGGACCTTCAGGTACGCCGCCGTATGGGTGGGACTCCCGCGCGGGTACTTGATGCTGGCATAAAAGGCTTCAAGCAGGATGCCGTACGCCTGTTCGGCATCCTGCCGGTCGTAGAAGGTTTCGACCCAGGCGGGCGGCATTTTCTTCCGGGTCGTCAGGCCAATTCCCCCGCTGAAAAACCGGAACGGGCTCTGGAGAATGCGGGTTTCGAAGGTCGTTTGTTTGCGCCGTTCCACCTGTGCGAAATAGGCTGCACCGTAGTTTACCATCTGCCAGACCCGTTTTTTCAGTTCCGCTTTGGTTTCGCGCCGGGCCGGACGCTGCCGCCATCTGTTCATTTCGGGCTCCAGCAGGTCCGTTTCTTCGTCTTCATAGTGGCGGCTCATATGCACCACCAGGTTCACGCCGGCCTCGTTCCGCCGGGCATCCAGGAGCGAAAACCGGGCGTTCGGGCCTTCCCGGCGGGTAATTCGAAACAAGAGGGAGCCACCGGTTGCCGGATTCTCCAGCCGGTAGGTATCGGTTTCGGGATCATGGGTCCAGCGGTGCAGTGAATAGCCAAAGGCGTTATGCCAGATGGCCGCTCGCTGGTCGTCGTAAAAACGCAGGTATCCCTCCCGAAACGACCGCGGCTGGTTGAAGTCCGGATAAGCCGCCAGCCGGCTGGCCGGTTCGTAGGCCACCGCGCTGACATACCAGCAGTGCGTCACCTGCCGGGCGGGCTGACCACCGCAGGCCCAGAGCAGAAGGAAGATCAGCCAACCGACCGGGCGAAAGGAAAAAATCTTCATCAATTACCGGAATCAGGTATTGGCCCCCAAAATACCGAAAAACCGGGCGTAAATCCGCTGGCAAAGGACTGCCATCAGCACCCCAATGCCCGCCCCGGTCAGGACGTCGAGGGGGTAGTGCGCCCCGACGTAGATTCGGCTGTAGCTGACCAAGACGGCCCAGAGAAACAGCCAGCGAAGGGCCGGGTAGCGACGACCGAACAGCAACCAGAGGCCGGTCGCCAGCGCGAACGTATTGGCCGCGTGGGAAGAAGCGAAGCCGTAGAGGCCACCGCATTCCATGACGGGATGAATCAGGGGCTGCAGGGCCGGTTCGTGGCAGGGCCGCAGCCGGAGCGTGAGGGGTTTCAGCAGTGCGGAGGCAGTCTGGTCGCTCAGGGTTACAGCTACCGCCAGCGTGATTACCAGTCCGATGGCCTGTTTCCGGTAGCGGTAGCCTAGCCAGCCGACCAGCACCGCATAAAACGGTATCCAGGTGTTCCGCTCGGTAAGCAACACCATCAACGGGTCGAGCCAGGACGTATGGAGGCGGTTCAGCCAAAGAAACAAGGTGGTATCAAACCGGATCAGCGCATCGATCATGCCGTCAAAAATGGGGTTAACACCGTTAAGCTACCGATTTGACCAGCTTTTCCTGCAGCCAGGTCCGGACATAAGCCAGCACCTCCACCTTGCGCGGCTCGTTGTGCAGCTCGTGGTAAAAGCCTTCCCAGGCCTTGAGGGTCAGGTTCGGACCGGCGTTTCGGGCCAGGTCTTCGGCCCCGCTGAAAGCCGCCAGCCGATCGGCGGTACCGTGCATGAGCAGGGTCGGCAGGTTAATCTCCGCTGCGTTTTCGATGGCATACGTCTGGGCTTCCAGCGCCCCAAAATACCAGCCGGGCGTAATTTTGTCGTGCACCAGCGGATCGTTGCGGTAAGCTTCCACCACGGCGGGATCCGAAGAGACCGTAGCCGGATCCAGTTTGGTCGGCAGTTGGACGGACGGCAAAACGCCCCGAGTCAGTTTTCCGACGAACACTTCCAGCTTCGGCGGATCGGTCGGCATGCGCAGCCAGGGCGCCTGGATGACGGCTGCCGCCAGCGCCGGTTGCCGGCGAATAAGGTAATTGGCGACAATATTGCCCCCCATGGAATGCCCAAACAGCACCACCGGCTGCGGCGGATACAGCGATTGCGTATAAGCCAGGAGCTGGTCCACGGTATCCAGCAGTTCCCCATATCCGGCCACATGCCCCCGCTTACCCGGCGAGCGGCCGTGCCCGGGCAGATCGCAGGCAGTAACCGCATACCCGTTCGCATTGAAGAATTCCGCAACGTGCTGATACCGCCCGGCATGTTCGCCAAAGCCATGAACAAGGGCAATCACTGCCTGGGGAGATTCGGTGGGCCAGTGGTAGGTTTGCATAGGAGTAGGAATTGAGAATTGGTGAATAGCGAATGAGTGAAAAGCTCCGCCGGATCCCTCACCCGGGCGAAGCTATTCACTCATTCACTAATTCGCTCATTCACTAATTGAATCCAAGTACGGTTCGAACCCGCTCGATCGTCTGAGAGGCAACCTTGCGGGCTTTTTCCTCGCCGCGCTGCAGTTCGGCTTCCAGGGCGTCGGGATGGTTCATGAAGTAATCGAAGCGCTGGCGGGGCTCGGCAAAGACCTCCAGGATGAGTTCAAACAGGGCTTTTTTGGCGTGTCCGTAGCCGTAACCGCCGCGCAGGTAGTTTTCGCGCATTTCGGCCAGCTGGCTTTCCGAAGCCAGGAGCGAGTAGAGCTGAAAGGTTAAGTCGGTATCCGGATTTTTGGGTTCTTCCAGCGGCGTGGAGTCCGATAGAATCTTCTTAATCACCTTATTGAGCTCTTTCTCCGGCAGGAAAATGTCGATGTAGTTGTTGTACGACTTGCTCATTTTCTGCCCGTCGATGCCCGGAATGGTCATCAGCCGTTCGTCGATGCGGGCCTCCGGCAGCACGAAAATCTCCTGGCCGTACTGGTGGTTGATCGAACTGGCAATGTCCCGGGTCATTTCCAGATGTTGCTTCTGGTCCTTCCCAACGGGAACGAGGTTGGCGTCATAGAGCAGAATGTCGGCCGCCTGGAGCACCGGGTAGGTGAACAGCCCCGTATTGGCCGTGCCGAGCTTCTCCATCTTGTCCTTATAGGAGGTTGCATTCTCCAGCATCGGCTTGGGCGTGAAGCAGTTGAGGTACCAGGCCAGTTCGGTATGCTGGGGGACGCGGCTTTGCCGCCAGAAGGTGTTTTTTTCCGTATCCAGCCCGAACGCCAGCCAGGTAGCAGCCACGGCCTGGGTGTAGGCCCGCCGGGTTTCGCCTTCCCGGAGGGTCGTCAGTGAATGCAGATCGGCAATGAAGAAAAAGGATTCGTTATCGGGTTGCTGGGATAATTCGACAGCCGGCCGGATGGCGCCGAGGATATTGCCCAGGTGCGGCCGACCGCTGCTTTGAATGCCGGTGAGTATGCGAGACATAGTCAGGGATTGAGGGATTGAAGGATTGAAGGATTAGCGGCTGGATTTTCTCTTGGCAGCCGCAGCGGCCAAGCGAACCTCAATCCTTCAATCCTTCAAACCTTGTTATTCTCGCAAACTTCGCCACTCGCCGCCTTTTCTGCAACTATACCTTCAGTTCCAGTTTCTGGGCCTGCTTCTGGGCTTTCAGGGCCAGTTCGGTAGCCAGGAAGCAATGCTCCTGGGTCATGGCGGTTTCGGTGCGGTTGAGAATATCGTCGACGAGTTGGGTACCGTAGGGCGTAGGAAGGCCGCTGCAGTCGATGTAGCGGGTTTCCTTCTTATCCACCAGGAACAGGTGGTTTCCTTTCGGACGACCGGCCAGGTCCGTGTATTTGCGGAGTTCCATGTAACCGTCGGTACCGAGTATGGTCAGGCGGCCGTCGCCCCAGGTGTTGAGTCCGTCTGGGGTAAACCAGTCGACGCGGATGTAACCCGTGCCCCCGTTTCCGCGCAGCATGGTATCGCCGAAGTCTTCCAGTCCCGGGTATTGGGGATGGTGGACATTACCGACCTGGGAGGCGACTATATCGGCCTTACTGGAGCCCGTGAAGTAGAGGAACTGGTCGAACTGGTGCGAAGCGATGTCGCAGAGGATGCCCCCGTAGCGTTTCCGGTCAAAAAACCACTCCGGACGGGATTTGGGGTTCATGCGGTGCGGTCCCAGCCCGATGGTCTGGATTACCTTCCCAATGGCCCCGGCCTTAATCAATTCACCCGCCTTGACGGCCGAAGGTACCTCCAGCCGTTCGCTGTACATGATGGAATAGATCCGTTTGGTTTCCTTCTGCACCTTCCGGACCTGGGCCAGCTGCTCCAGAGTCGTGATGCCCGGTTTGTCGGCCATGTAATCCTTGCCCGCCCGCATCACCTGAATACCCAGCGGAGCCCGCTCGTCGGGAATGGCGGCGCTGACCACCAGCTGAATGGCCGGATCGCTGATGATTTCCTCGGCGGAGCGTGCCAGTTTGGCCTGAGGGTACCGCTTGGCGAAAGCCGCCGCCAGGTCCGCCTCTTTGGCGTAGAAGGAGACGAGTTCGCCTCCGCCCCGGATGACGGCCTCCACCTGACCGTAAATATGGCCGTGGTTCAGGCCTATGGCGGCAAATTTAAGCCGCGGCGGACCGCTGTAGGCTTGAAAATCGGAAGTAGCTTTTAGTTCAAGGGCGTTCCCAAAACCGGGTGATGGCATGGCCGACAGCGCCATGAGGCCGGCGGCCGACTGGGCGGACTGCCGGATAAATTGACGTCGGTTGTTTGCTTTTGGCATGATCGGAAGGTGTCTTATTTGCCCGCGTTGGCCGTAGTGGCCTGTTTGGCCAGCTCCAGGGCGCGGGTCGTGGTGTAATACTTGGCCAGCCTGTTGGGTACTTCCCACTCGGGCAGCTTACCGGCTTTCAGGTACTTCAGGTAATTTTCCGTCACCCGCCCAAAGTGGGCCTCGTGACCTTCCTTGTAGGAATCAGGGATCACCACCTCCCAGCCTTTCGCCAGTTTTTTCAGCGTTACCCCCGGGAATTGCTGCTGAATGGCTTTCAGTGAGCTGGTGACGGCCCCGGCCAGCGCGGCTTCGTTGCCAACGGCCTCGATGTAGAGCGTAGGCTGGTATTTCTGTTCGGCGCCCTGGCGGATGATCAGGTTCGCTTTGGTACCCCGCATGATGGAATAATGGGTATCCCCGGCTCCTTCCGGCGCCCGGAAGGCCCAGATCACCGAAACTTTGGCGTGTACGCCCCGCAGCTGGTAATTGATCTCGCCGTTACTGTACACCTTCAGAACGTCGTTCTGAACGTCTTTTTTCAGGTAGTCCGGGAAATCATTCAGCTTCGTAATGGCCTGAAATTCGGAACGGGTCATATCGGTCGTCCAGCGGCGGGCGTTCGTCAGCCGGATGTCTTTGCGGTAATCCAGCGTTTGGTTCGGGAAGGCCTCCCACTGCACCAGGTCGACCAGGTGGGTTGTAACGTCGACAATCCCCTCCCCCTGCTGGCTGACGTCCATGAACCAGGCCGGGCGGGTCAGCACGCTCCCGGATACGTACTTATAAAAATGGTGGACGCTTTCCTTGGTAATGGCCGGGTTGTCGGGCGTACCTTTCTCGAGCGTACCAAAGACGGCGGGCTGCATCGAAAAGGCGCGCTGCAGCATCGTCGAAATTTCGAACCGCTCGGTCATGATGTCGTACAGCAGCACTTTTTTGCGGGCCGCCTGGGCGAACGACTCCTTCAGCAACTCAAAATCCCGGCTGTCGATGGCCATCGGCTTGTCGGCCAGCACGTTGAATCCGGCGTTCACGGCTTTCTGGATGTACTCCGTCTTCTTCCCGTTATTGCCGGCCATGACGACCACATTGCCCGCCCGCTCGGCCAGCATCTTTTCGAGAAAATCCGGACCGGTATAAACCTGCTCCTGCCATACCGTAGGCTTTTCGGCCCGGCTGTTGTAGGACTGGATCCGGTCCAGGTGGAGCTTCAGGTCCGGCCCTTCCGGGGCGTAAACCCGCACCTGCGGACTGACCTCCGGGTACATATTTTTCTGGACCAGCGCTGCGTGGAAGTGCCCCGGGTCGAGGGTAATCAGCCGAAACGGCGGTTTGGTGGCTTCCTGCGCCCGCAACGACGAGGCACCGAGCGCCGCCATCATCATACCGGCCATAAACGTGGAAAATTTCATGCGTTCTTGCTGGGTTTTATGCGTTTAAGGTTTATGGTTTATTGTTTATGGTTTATAGTGCTCTGCCAGACTCGTGTGTTTTGGCCAATGTGAGCCTTAGGCGAAGCACCATAAACATTAAACCATAAACCCTAAACCTATTTTCTGCTCGCAACCGCCTTAATGGCGTAAGGTGCCCGCTGGGGTCGCGAGAGCAGTTTGTTGGCCTCCGGATCGTTTTTGAATTGTTCTTTTTTGGGGTCCCAGTACAGCTTCCGGTTCAGTTTCATGGCCGCGTGGTGCAGCAGGCAGGCTGAGCACGAACGGTGGCCGACTTCGGCCGGGGCAATGGGCGGCTTGCGGCTGACGATGCTCTCCAGCCAGTTGCCGTGGTGCTCCTTGCTGACGGGCAGGTGAATTTCGTTCGGGCCGATGACTGATTCCAGCAGGCGCGGGTCACTGGCGTCCAGTTTCTTGGCCGACTGCCGCATGACCGGATCGCTGGCCGTTACCGACCCATCGCCGCGCGAAACGAAGATCCAGCCGTCGGTACCCTCGAACCGGATGCCGTTCGGCAGTTCGTTGCTGACGATCATGTGGACACCGTTTTCGTACATCGCTTCGGTCCGGAAAATACCGTGAACGTCCCACAGGCCAGCTTTCGGAAACTCTGCCCGACCCCAGATTTCTACCGGTCCCGTATACTCCGTATTCATGGCCCAGTGGGCGCAGTCGATGTGGTGGGAACCCCAGCCCGTGATCATACCCGCCCCGAACTGCTCGCAACGGAGCCAGCCCGGGCGGTCATAGCCTACCTGCGGGTGTACCCGTTTTTCGGTATAATAGACTTCGGGCGTCGTGCCCAGCCACATGTCGTAATTGAGGTTTTTCGGAACCGGCATTTCCGGTTCGGCATTCCCCGAGGGATCGCCCGGTAAGCCGACGTAGACTTTCTTGAGCTGTCCGATGCGGCCGTTGCGCACCAGCTCGGCGGCGTACCGAAACTGATCCGATGACCGCTGCTGGCTGCCGACCTGCATGATCCGCCCCGTCCGCTTGACGGCGGCGGCCATGAGCCGGCCCTCGGCAATCGTCAGGGAAGCGGGTTTCTGCATGTAGACGTCTTTCCCGGCCTCCACGGAATGAACCACCATGGGCGCGTGCCAATGGTCGGGGGTACTGATGATGACCGCGTCGATATCCTTGTTCTGCAACAGCTCCCGGTAATCGGTATACACCCGCACGCCATCGTAGTCCTTGCCGGTTTTTTTGCTGTAATAGCCGTTGACGAGCCTTTTGGCGTCTTCGGCCCGGTTGCTGTCCACGTCGCAGACGGCCATAATTAGCGCGTTATCGTACTGCCAGACGCCGGGGATATCGTGGCCGCGCGAAATGCGGCCCGTACCGATGGCCGCGACGTTAATGCGGTTACTCGGAGCGTGTTTCCCAAATACGGAGGCCGGGACGATGACCGGAAAGCCGCCCATAACGGCCGTACCCAGCGCACCGGACGCCATGGATTTGAGGAAGGTTCTGCGGGACGAACCCGACGGTTGCTGTTCGCTCATGGGAAAGGGACGAGGTTGGTTTTCTACAAAAGAGCACCCAATTCCTTCCCTACTGTTACCCGTTGAAACCGTAGGCTTCTTTCTTTTTTCGGCTTAATTTTGAAGACGATGAAAACGAAAACCGTACCCAGCGGCCAGATCACCGCCACCACCCTTGAATTTTTGCGCGAACTGGCCGAGAATAATAACCGCGAGTGGTTCGCCGCCAACCGTAAACGCTACGAATCCGCCAAGGGCGAAGTGGAAGACCTGGTCCGGCGGCTGCTGGCGGGCGTTGAGACCTTCCAGCATCTGCCGAATACCGACGTCAAAGACTGCATCTTCCGCATTAACCGGGACATCCGGTTTTCGAAGGATAAATCGCCGTACAAACTCAACTTCGCCATCGCCATTGGCCCGGGCGGGCGGCATTCCGGCCGGATTGATTACTACGTGCACATCCAGCCGGGCGGGGAGTCCTTCCTCGGCGCGGGCATGTGGCAGCCCACACCCCAGCACCTGGCCAAGTTCCGGCAGGAAATCGACTATAACGTAGACGAACTGAAAGGCATTATCGATGCGCCGGCGTTTAAAGCCTATTTTCCCGAAATCTGGGGAGAAACGATGAAAACCGCCCCGAAAGGCTATACCGCCGACCATCCGGAAATCGAGCTGCTGCGACGGAAACAACTCTTCTTCATGCACCGGTATTCCGACAAGGAAGTGTTAAGCCCGGGCTTCGCAGAAGAAATTCTGAAGGGTATCCGGCTGATTAAGCCGTACTGCGATTATCTGAATTACCTGTTTTTCGAAGAAGAAGAGGAGTGATAGGGATGAAGTATGAGGTATGAGGTATGAGGTATGAGATATGAGGTTGAACGTGGATTGAAGAAACCCCATTCTTAGCATCGCGTCGCTCCTACCTCCTACCTCCTACCTCATACCTCATACCTCATACCTAAAACCCTCTTCCCAGTCGCACCCCTCCCGAATAATTCCGCCTGGCGGCCGC